>Ga0155348_108_pt1 | contig 230963 bp, 217 predicted proteins | sample RifCSPhighO2_02_FD_106316 | JGI IMG/M metagenome (GOLD analysis project Ga0155348, IMG submission 106316) | Deltaproteobacteria bacterium RIFCSPHIGHO2_02_FULL_38_15
CTTAACGAAAATTTAACCGATGAATCCTATGCACTGGCTGCGTAACTCACTTCATTATGTCCTGACCATCTACAAATTTAAGATTTTTTGACTACGATCACCATGAGACACAAAACAAATTTCTCTAACAGATTCTGAAATCCACTGAAACTGAATTTCTAAAAAGTCTAAAGGTAAAACCTGGGGAGCTTTTTCAAACCATTCAATCACGCACACCCCTACTCCAAAATAAGAGTCAAATCCCAAGGTTTCTACTTCTGCTTCTTTTTCTAATCGATAAAAATCCATGTGGAATAAAGAGATGCTGTGACAGGGATATTCATTGATCAACGTAAAGGTGGGGCTTAACGCACGGTAGCCCTCTAAAATATGAAGCCCCTCTGATAGTCCTTGAACAAAAGTCGTCTTTCCACTCCCCAACTCTCCTCTTAATCCAATGACATCCCCCCTCCTTAAATGAAGGGCTAGTTTCTTGGCCAGCGCTTTTGTTTCTTCGCTATTTTTGGTTACAAAGTTTTGATTTTCCATAGCTTTTAAGCTCTACCAAAGCAAAAATGATTTGACAATGAACTATCTCCTCAATAAACTAGAACCTTATTTTTATGGACATACTGCAGAAATGCCGTGAGTTTACAATTGCGCGTCAACTTCAAGAATCCGGCTTATATCCCTATTTTAGAGTCATTGAAAAGTTTGAGGGTGGAAGCGTTCATATCGACGGCCAAAAAAAGGTAATGGCGGGTTCTAATAATTATCTAGGGCTCACCCAACACCCCAAAATTATTAAAGCAGCTCAAAAAGCACTCGACAAATATGGCACCGGGTGCTCTGGATCTCGATTTTTAAATGGCACGATCGATCTTCATGTGGAGCTTGAAAAAAGGCTGGCCAGATTTATGGAAAAAGAAGAAGCCCTACTCTACAGCACCGGTTTTCAAACCAATTTAGGAACCATCTCTTGCCTAATTGATGCTGCAGACCTTATTTTTTCAGATAGCGAAAATCATGCAAGCATTATTGAAGGCACTCAACTTGCTGAAGGAAAAACCATTGTCTATCAACACAATGACATGGCAGATCTAGAACGTCTTTTGAAGGAACATGAAAAAACATCCGGAAAACTCATTGTCACAGATGGTGTTTTTTCAATGACCGGTGACATAGCAAAACTCGATAAAATCGTTGCCCTCGCTAAAAAATACGGCGCTCGCATTATGGTTGACGATGCCCATGGAATTGGAGTTTTAGGAAAACAGGGTCGAGGCACAACCGATCATTTTGGAGTTACAAAAGATGTAGATATTATTATGGGGACCTTCAGCAAATCTTTTGGTTCTCTGGGTGGTTTTATTGTAGCTTCAAGTGATCTCATTCATTATGTAAAACATCATGCTAGAACATTTATTTTTAGTGCGTCCATGCCACCCTCTGCTGTTGCTACCGTCATGGCTGCCTTAGAAGTCATGGAAACAGAAAATGAACATATTGAAAAACTTTGGAAAAATACAGAAAAAATGAAAAAAGGATTTGATGACATGGGATATGACACTTCTCCTTCTCAAACTCCTATTATCCCCATTAATATTGGAGATGATATTCGAACTTTTATGTTTGCCAAAGCCATTTATGATGAAGGCGTATTTTCAAATCCTGTAGTGGCTCCGGGTGTTCCTCCTGGAAAAGGACTCGTCCGAACTTCTTATATGGCCTCTCACACCGAAAAAGAACTCGATTTTATTTTAGACACCTTTCAAAAAATCGGAAAACTTTGCGAAATTATCCAATAATAATTTAAAGAATGTCTTCAAGCGCGTGGGGCAATGCGTGAATAATGTCAGAAGCCATAAGACCGCGGGTGGCTTTGGTTTTTGCTACCCACTGATCAGCCAGCAGACCATGAAGATAGACCGCTAAGATAATGGCTCCTTCAATGTTGACGCTTTGAGCTATAAAACTCGTAATCATTCCTGTTAAAACATCTCCCATACCAGCTGTGGCCATGGCTGGATTTCCAGTTGAGTTAATGTATGTTTTTCCTGAAGGGGTCGCAATAATAGTCCCCGCTCCTTTTAGAACTAAATAAACTCCGTATTTTTTAGAAAATTTTTGAGCAACTTCTAAACGATGCGATTGAACATACGCGGTTGTCTTTCGAATCAGTCTAGCCATTTCTCCGGGATGAGGGGTTAGGATGACCTGAGTCATCCCGAACGTAGTGAGGGATCTCTTCTTCTGCGCTATGATTGTCAACGCATCAGCATCCATCAGCACTGGCACGTGGGCATGCTTTAATGTCCACTTCACTAAATTTTTTGCTTCTTTTGAAAATCCAACCCCAGGCCCTATGGCGATAACTTTTTTATCTTTTAAATATTTTTGATAGTTATTTTCTTGCGTTGGGAATGATTCTAAAAATGCTTCTTTCACCTGTGGGGCAATTACTTTTAAAGATTTAGGATGCGTTAAAAGCGTCACCAGCCCTACCCCACTTCTAAAAGCAGACTGAACGGCCATGACCGCAGCACCCACTTTTCCGGGACTTCCAGCTATAATAAGTGCATGGCCAGATGTTCCCTTATGAGCACTTTTACTTCTTTTAGGAAGAAGTCCTTGAACATCGCGTTTTCTAATTTTTTTCATTTGGTTAAAATCACCGAAGCAATGGCATAATTTTTTTCATGTGAGAGACTCACAAAAAAATGGTTTGCTCCCATTTTTTTTGCTCTTTTTAAAACAGATCCTGTAAGCTTTAAGACAGGCGCCCCAAAAGACTTCACTTCTATAGAAATATCCTTAAAATACATCCCTTGTGAAAATCCCGTTTGAAGTGCTTTCAAACAAGCCTCTTTAGCAGAGAAACGAGCAGCAAAGTGAAGAGAAGGTGCGGCCTTTTTTTGGCAATAGTGAATTTCCTTCTCTGTAAATATTTTTTTTAAGAATCGATCTCCCTGTTTTTTAAGAGATTGATGCATGCGAGGAATAGAAACAATATCAACGCCATGCCCAATGATCATAAAAGCAGTGCTTTCATATCCCGAACCGCCTGATCAAGCCCAATAAGCACGGCTCTAGAAACGATGGAATGCCCAATATTAAATTCATGAATATCAGAATGTTTCGCCAGAGGTTGAATATTGATATAATCTAGCCCATGCCCTGCATTGCAAATTAAATCACAGGACTTTGCCCATTCAATAGATTTTAGAATTTGGTGGAGTTCTTCAGGATGGCTACAGTAGCTTCCGGTATGAATCTCAACCATCTGAGCTCCCGTTTTTTTAGACGCTTCGATTTGCTTTTGATCGGGATCGATGAATAACGAAACTTGAACTCCTTTTTCATTAAGTCTGAGTACCGCATTTTTAACGGGTTCAAAAAGAGAAATAACATCTAACCCACCTTCCGTTGTCACTTCTTGCCGTTTTTCAGGAACCAGACAAACAGAATTTGGCCGCAGATCACACGCAATTTCAACCATTTCTTCTGTGACGGCCATTTCCAAATTAAGACGTGTTTGAAGGGTCTTTTTTAACATCTCCACATCTCGATCTTGAATATGACGCCTGTCTTCTCTTAAATGAACCGTAATAGAATCTGCTCCAGCGAGCTCGCATAAAGCGGCCGCTGCCAGGGGATCTGGATATTTTGTTCCTCGAAGTTGTCTCAAGGTGGCCACATGGTCTATATTAACCCCCAAAAGCGCCATGACTATCCCAATTCTTTCTTTAAACTTTCGGCAATGTCTAAGGCCATGAGTTCAATTTCTTTTTGATCATTTCCTTCGAGCATCACCCGAGCTAAATTTTCAGTTCCAGAATACCGAACCAATACCCTTCCTCGACCCCGTAATTTTTCTTGGATTGTTTGAATTTTTTGAGAGGTTTGAGATAAGGCTTCTAGAGGTTTCTTTTCTTTAACTTTAACATTGAGAAGAACCTGAGGAAATTTTTGAAGAATATGCGATAGTTCTGATAACGACTTTTCTTGTCGCTGCATCACAGAGAGCAATTGAAGCGCAGAAACAATTCCATCTCCCGTTGTATTATAATCTAAAAATACCAAATGGCCGCACTGCTCTCCTCCAAAATTATACGAATGCCGTCTCATTTCTTCAACCACATAGCGGTCTCCCACATCGGTACGAACCAAATCGACGTGGTGCTTTTGAAAAAGCTCTTCCAACCCAAAATTACTCATCTGGGTAGCGACGACCGTATTTTTAACAAGCTTTCCTTTTTTCATGAGATCTAGTCCGCAAATGGCCATAATAAAATCACCATCTAAAACATTTCCTTTTTCATCGATGACAATAAGCCGGTCAGCATCTCCATCCAGGGCAATTCCAATATCTGCTTTTTTTTGCAAAACCCTAGACCGAAGATTTTCTGGATATACGGCCCCACATTGATCATTAATATTTTTACCATCCGGTTCATTATTCATCACCATGAGGTTGGCATCCAGTTCTTCAAAAACAATCGGCGCTACTTTATAAGAAGCCCCATGAGCACAATCTAAGACAATTTTTAATCCTTTTAATGTTTGTTTTTTAGGAAAAGTATTTTTTAAAAATTCAACATAGCGTCCGGAAGCTTCTGAAATATCTTCTGCTTCTCCTACTTCATCTCCCGTCGAGGGAGGATCAAATTTTTGAGTTTCTACCAGTTCTTCAATTTTTCTTTCCCACTCATCGGGAATTTTATACCCTTCAGAAGAAAAAATCTTAATTCCATTATCCTGATAGGCATTATGCGAAGCAGAAATCACAATGCCTGCATCGGCTCGCATGCCAAAGGTTGTAAAAGCCACTCCAGGAGTAGGAATTTCTCCAGCCAGTCTCACCCTTCCTCCTTGTGAGCAAATCCCACTCGATAGGGCACTTTCAATCATAGGGCCAGAAATCCGAGTATCACGCCCAATCACAATTTTTATGGTCTTATTGTGGGCTAATTCTTTTCTTAATAAGGTTACTAGCGCTTTTCCCACCTTTACTAAGGTTAGAGGTTCAATAGGATCACGATTTGCCTGTCCTCGAATTCCATCTGTTCCAAATAATCGTTTTGGTTTCATACGCGTAGACTAGTATTTAATTTTAAAGACTTCAATATGGATTTTTATTTTACCCGACTTAAGACTAATCCATTGTATTTGTGGATCAAGGGTTGAAAGAGAAATTTCCATATCTTGTGACTTATGAATTTTCCCAATATCAAGCATTTCTGTAGGCACGCTGGTAACGGCCGTTACTTTGCTGTGAGGGCCAGCAATTTCCACTTCCGATGGGTTTAAGACAATCGACTTAATACCTACTTTCGATTGCCCTATAAATTTTAACTCAATCGGTACTTTCTTCGTTAAAATACGCTCAAGTCTTGGATATAAAGTGGAAGGGATCAGGCTAGAAACTAAAATACCCCTATCTAATCCCAATTCTCTGGGATTAATTTGAATACGCGTGGGACCTTCGTTAGCTCCTTTTAAATCTACTTTATAATAAAAATCGCGATTTCGAACACTTCCAATTAAAGACTTTGGCCCTGATAAAACCATTTCAAATTCGAAAGGAACATCGTTCACAATCATCATGGATTCAGAGGTTTCATATTCAATTTTTACTCGTTTAGAAATTTGTACAGATTCCCCTGCCACAATCACAAATAACGTCAGCGTAATAAATGCTGCAATGAGCTTTAAAGAAATATTTTCTAAAACAGCTCCCCGCAGAAATTTTAAAATTACTTTTAATGTTTTAACAATGTTGGTTTTCATCGCTCTACTCCCAAATTCTTTTCTAAGAGCTCTAAAATAAGTTTGGACATCTCATATTGATCCAAGCCTTTTTTAACCTTCCCTTCAAAAAATAAAGAAACCTCGGATGTTTCCTCAGAGATCGCAATGACCAATGCATCTGTTTGTTCTGAAAGTCCCAAAGCAGCCCTGTGCCTAGAACCATATTGTTTAGGAAGATTCGTAGCCTGAGAAGAAGGCAAAAAACAGCCACCTGCCGTCATTCTTCCCCCTTGAATGATCACGGCACCATCATGGATAGGGCCATACGGAAGAAAAATACTAAATAAAAGGTCACTGTCTACTTTGGCATCCAGCTTTACTCCTTCTTCAATAAAATTTTTAAGCCCCGTTTCACGCTCAATGACAATGATTCCTCCAAGACGTCTTTCAGCCATGGTAAAGGCTGCTTTTAAAATTTCATCGATAACATGAATATCTTCAATTTTACTAAGGCCTGAGAAAAATGGATTTTTCCCAACATGCGCCAAAGCCCTTCGAATATCATCTTGAAAAATAATAATAATAATAATCACCAAAGGGCTTAAGAGTTCTTTTAAAAGAACATAGAGTGTATAAAACCCAAAATTTTTAGACAGCAAAAATATGACAATCACAATCCCAAATCCAGTTAGCATTTGAATGGCACGAGTACCTTTGATGAGTAAGAGTGCGCGATAGATGAGGTAGAAGATAATTAAAAAATCAACCGCATCTTGCCAGCGAATATGTTGTAGAATGGGGGGTAAGTGCTCCATTAGCCCTCACTTAAAATATGAGACATCACCGTTAACGCTCGCTTTGTCTCCAAAACATCATGTACCCGAAAATAGGTCACTCCTTTGAACAGCCCATAAACGGCCGTAGCCAAACTTCCAGCCAGGCGATCTTCGGGACCTTTGTCTTTTAAAATTTTTCCGATAAAAGATTTTCGAGAAGTTCCTACCATTAAAGGACATCCCAACGTTAAAAAAGAAGAAAGATGATTTAAAATAACTAAATTATGTTCTACTGTTTTTCCAAAACCAATGCCTGGATCTAAAATAATATTTTTAATATCCACCCCATACTCTTTAGCAAGATTTAATTGTTTTTTAAAAAACACACGAATATCTTCCACCACGTTTTGGTACACGGGCTCAAGTTGCATGTCTTTGGGTGTCCCCAACAGATGAGTGATCACCACTTTTGCATTCTTTTGCGAAACCACTTCTCCCATATGTTTATCCATTGTTAACCCACTAATATCATTCACCCAGGTTGCCCCAGCCTCCAGGGCCTGCTTGGCGACCTCTGCCTTATACGTATCAATCGAGATGGGCACCGAACATCGTTTTGAAAGCATCTCAATCACAGGAATCACTCTTTTTATTTCTTCTTCCTGACTAATTCTTTCAGATCCTGGTCGGGTCGACTCTCCGCCTACGTCCAATACATCGGCCCCTTCTTCGATCATCTGTTCAGCTCTTTTTAGAGACTGATCCAGCCCAGTGTATCTGCCCCCATCATAAAACGAATCTGGAGTAACATTTAAAATCCCTACAATATAAAACTGCGTCATACATCCTGAGGTGTTTTATCCTTAGTTTCCTTAGTTTCCTTAGTTTCCTTGTTTTCCTCTGTTTTCACGTCTTCTTTTTTCTCTACTTTCGGTTTGAATTTTTTTGGGATCACTTTTCCAGAAGCAATCATTTCCACTTCATGCGTATCCAAAGTTTCATGTTCTAAAAGAGCATTGGCCAAATTATGCAAAATATTCATTTTTTCCATTAAAATTTTCCGTGCACGATCATAATTCCTACCAATAATAGCTTTAATTTCTTGATCCACCACCAATGCTGTTTGCTCACTATATATCTGTCGATGCCCAAATTCTTTCCCTAAAAATATTTGGTCATCTTTTTTGCCAATCGTCAAAGTCCCCACTTTTTCACTCATCCCCCATTCACACACCATCTTCCTGGCTAATTCCGTAGCATGTTCAAAATCATTGGCGGCACCAGAAGTCATGTGGTGTAAAATGAGTTCTTCTGCAATTCTTCCCCCCATCATGACTGCAATTTGATTTTCAACATATTCTTTTGACACCATAAAACGATCGTCTGTAGGTAACAGTTGCGTCAGTCCCAAGGCTCTGCCCCGTGGAATAATGGTCACTTTGTGAACTGGATCTGTGCCTGGAATAGAACAAGCAACCAGCGTATGGCCAGACTCATGATAGGCTGTATTTTTCTTATCCTCTTCCGTCATAATAAGGCTTCTTCTGGCAGATCCCATCATGACTTTATCTTTGGCTTCTTCAAAATTATCTTGAATGAGATTGGGTTGATTATGCCTGGATGCTAAAAGGGCTGCTTCATTGACGAGATTTTCAAGATCCGCCCCAGAAAAACCAGGAGTCCCTCTGGCAATAAGTTTTAAATCAACTTCGGGAGCCAAAGGTGTTTTTTTGGTATGAACTTTTAAAATTCCTTCTCTCCCTCCCACATCGGGGATAGCCACAACCACCCGTCTATCAAAACGCCCTGGTCGTAAAAGCGCTGAATCAAGAACATCAGGCCTATTGGTTGCTGCAATTAAAATAACTCCTTCGTTGGATTCAAAACCATCCATTTCTACAAGGAGTTGATTTAAAGTTTGTTCTCGCTCGTCGTGACCGCCCCCCAACCCTGCTCCACGATTTCGACCTACGGCATCAATTTCATCAATAAAAATAATACAAGGGGCATGTTTTTTCCCCTGGTCAAAAAGATCACGAACCCTAGAAGCTCCCACTCCCACAAACATTTCCACAAAATCAGACCCACTGATACTATAAAAAGGAACTCCGGCTTCTCCGGCAATGGCACGGGCTAACAGTGTTTTCCCTGTCCCGGGAGGTCCCATGAGGAGAACCCCTTTGGGAATGCGTCCCCCTAAACGGGTAAATTTTTTGGGATCTTTTAAAAATTCAATGATTTCTTCCAACTCTTCTTTGGCCTCATCAATTCCGGCCACATCTTTAAAAGTAACTTTTTGTTGATTTTCTTCTAAAAGACGCGCCCTACTTTTCCCAAATGACATGGCTTTTCCTCCACCCACTTGAATTTGGCGCAAGAAAAAAATCATCAGTGCAATGAGAAGAACCGCAGGGCCTAATTGAAGCAGAAGAGGTTGCCAAAAAGGCGTCTCATTAATAATATAGTTTGGAGTAACTCCATTATCTTTACAAATTTCAAAAATTTTATCCCCAATATTTCCAGAGGTAACAAACTTTACACCATTTTTATAATCGGGTTTATATTTCCCAACAATTTCATTTTTATTTTGGATAAAAGTAACTTCTGAAACTCTTTTATTTTCAACATCTTGAATAAATTCATTAAACTTAATGGCTTTTTCTTGCTGCTGTGGCTGGTAGTAGCGATGAAGGACACTAAAAAAAACAAGAATCATCACTGCCCATAACGCTAATGTTTTATGTGACTGCTTCAAAAAATTTATCCCCCCACTGTCATGTCATCCTGAGCAAAGCGAAGGATCTCATAACTATGTTTGAGATTCTTCGGCCAAATGGCCTCAGAATGACTATACTCATTAATGATATCACAGTGCTTTTCGAAAAAAAACTTCATTTTTTAATTTTTGAGCTTCAATCCCATCTGGCAGCTGTATTTTCTTATAAGATATAGGATTATAAAATAATTTTCTATTCTCCTCGATGTGAGAACTGGTGTAATTTCGGGAAGTTGAAAACTTTTCTAATACATTTTTAATAATTCTCCGCTGCACAGCAGATGGTAATTGTTGAAATAAGCTCAGGGGAACCCCATAGCCTTTATTTTCCGAAATCAGATTTTTAGACGTCCATTCTTGCGCAATGGTTTTCATAAATTCATGTTCCAGTTTCATTACCCGCATCATTTTAGGAAGTGTTTTTAATAAATTCCATTCTGGAAAAAGCCTTTGAATAGCAGGGAAAAGTTTTAATCGAACTCTATTCCTCACCATGCGTAGCGACAAGTTGGTTTCATCATGAACATATTTTATTTTTTTTAATTTCACATACCCTTGAATTTCTTTTTTAGTCACACACAGAAGCGGTCGAATGAGAACGCCCTCTTGGGATTTCATCCCAGAAAGCCCTCCTAATCCACTTCCTGTTAAAAGCTGGACAAAAAAAGTTTCTACTTGGTCATTTAGATGATGCGCTAAAACAATTTTGACGTGCCTGTCATCCCCGCGAAAGCGGGGATCCATCCTCTTCGCCTCCTTCCTCAAAAATTCATACCGAAGTTTCCTGGCAGCTTCTTCTAAAGAAAGGTTCTGTTTTTCTTTTAAAGAAAGTGATTTTCCTTTTCCCAGTACACAAGAAATACCTAATTTTCTTGCTTCATCTCGGACAAAATAACTTTCTTTTTTTGCCGCAGGTCTAATTCCATGATCAAAATACGCCACTTTTAAATCCCATTTTCTTACTTTTGCCCATTTTTCGAGAAGATAGAGTAAACACATTGAATCCATCCCCCCAGAAATGGCTAAGAGCAAAGAATCTCTAGACAAAATCAGCTTTTCATCATCAATAAATTTAAGGACTTTTAACTCAAATGTGTTCGGCATATTTCTTTAGACCCTTTATTTTCCACATATAAAAGATCACAGGATATACCAAAAGTTCTAGAATAAAGCTAGTGAATAGCCCTCCCACCATCGGAGCTGCCACCCGTTTCATCATGTCACTTCCTGTTCCCAGTGACCACATAATGGGTAATAATCCCATAAAGGCTGCCATCACAGTCATCATTTTTGGACGAATTCGTTTCACCGCCCCTTGAATAATCGCTTCTGTTAAATCTTCTTTGGTTTTCATTTTTCCTGCTTTCACATGATCTTCATACGCAATATCCAAATATAAAAGCATAAAGACACCCGTCTCCGCATCAAGCCCCATCAAAGCAATCATCCCCACCCACACCGCAATCGACATGTGATAGCCTAAAATATACAAAAGCCATATCCCACCCACCAGAGAAAAAGGCACCGCCAGCATGACAATACACGTTTTAGTCATGGATTTTGTATTCATATAGAGGAGCAAAAAGATAATAAAAAGAGTTACGGGGACAACCACTTTTAATCGTTCTTTGACCCGAATCATATTTTCATACTGCCCACTCCACACCAAACTATATCCCGCTGGCACTTCAACTTTTGCTTGCACAATTTTTTTAGCTTCCTTTACATAGCTTCCAATATCTCGGCCTGCCATATCGACGTATACGTAACCAGCCAAAAGTCCATTTTCATTTCGAATCATCGCTGGACCTTTCACCATTTTGATTTCAGCAAGCTGCGCCATAGGAATGTGCGCTCCACTGGGAGTAGGTACTAAAACGCGTTTTAAAACATCAATATCATCTCTAAATTCACGGGCATAACGAACACTAATCGGATAACGCTCCCTACCTTCGACGGTGGTAGAAATATTTTCTCCCCCGACTGCAGAATTAATAATCATCTGTGCATCATTAATCGAAATTCCATACCGGGCCAGCTCGTCGCGATTTAAAATAAAATCCAAATAATATCCGTCAGCACTTCGCTCGGCATACACATTCCGAGTACCCGGAATTTCGTGTATGGCTCCTTCAATTTTTTCACTGATCGATTGAATCACATTTAAATCTGCTCCCATGACTTTAACGCCAATGGGTGTTCGGATACCGGTTGAAAGCATGTCAATTCTGTTTTTAATGGGCATCGTCCAAATGTTTGGGATCCCAGCAAATTTTAATTTATCGTTCATGGCAGTTTGGAGTTCATCAAAGGTGCGTTGTCTTTTGCCTCCCCACCAGGTTTTTTGAGCCTTGGGCCAGGCCTCTTTGGGTTTTAAAACGACCGTGGTTTCAACCATTGAAAAAGGAGCGGGATCTGTCGGGGTATCGGCCCGCCCTGCTTTTCCAAAAACAGTACTTACTTCTTCAAATTCTTTTAAGAGCTTATCCTGAGCCTGAAGAATGCGCTGAGCTTCGGTAACTGACATGCCAGGAAAAGCCGTGGGCATATATAAATACGCTCCCTCATTTAAAGGCGGCATAAATTCACTTCCCATATTAACATAGGCAAATACCGTCGATAACACCAAAAGGCCAGCCACTACCAACGTTTTTTTTCCATGACGTAATACAAAATGAACGGCGGGCTCATAATATTTAAAAAGGACCCGGCTAATGGGATGTTTTTCTTCAGGATAATATCGTCCCACCAAAAGTTGATTTGAAATCCAACACAGCCAAGCTGGTTTAAAAGAGAAATAATCCATCCGGGCAAAGAGCATTCGAATCGCAGGATCAATCGTTACGGCTAAAAGAGCAGCCAACGCCATGGCCAGAGTTTTTGAAATGGCCAGAGGCATAAAGAGTCTTCCTTCTTGGTCCACCAGTGTAAAGATGGGTAAGAAAGAAACAGCAATGACCAAGAGTGAGAAAAATACCGAAGGGCCTACTTGTTTTAAAGCTTGAAGTCGAATGGCATGAAAATCTCCTTTTCTACCGGTAGAATTCCACTCCTCTAATTTTTTATATGCATTTTCAACCTCCACAATCGCTCCATCCACCAAAACTCCAATGGAAATCGCAATCCCAGAAAGAGACATAATATTGGTAGTAACCTTCATAAAATACATGGGAATAAAAGCTAAAAAGACAGAAATAGGAATCGTCACAATGGGAACAAAAGCCGATGGAAAATGCCACAAAAAGAGTAGAATAATAAGGCTCACAATAATGACTTCTAGTTTTAATTCATGAATCAGGGTTTCAATCGATCGCTGAATGAGTTCAGATCTGTCATAAACCGGAACCACTTCGACGCCTTTGGGAAGAGAAGGTTTTAATTCCTCAAGACGCTTTTTCACTCCTTTAATGACATTGAGAGCATTTTCGCCTTGCCGCATAATGACAATGCCACCCACCACATTGCCCATGCCATTAAAATCAGCTACTCCTCGTCTCATATCGGGACCAATTTCTACAGAAGCCACATTTTTAACTAAAATAGGCACTCCGCTCTTGGGATCTGTGGCCACCACAATTTTTTCAATATCTGAAATATTTTTAACATATCCTCGTCCTCGAACCATGTATTCGGTTCCTGAAAATTCAATAACCCTTCCCCCCATATCATTATTACCCGCTCGAATTGCATCCATGACTTGAGTCAGCGTAATATGGTAGGAAAAAAGTCGGTTAGGATCAACGTGAACCTGATACTGTTTTACAAAACCACCGACAGAGGCGACTTCTGAAACCCCAGGCACTGCTTGAAGATGAAATTTTAAAAGCCAATCTTGAAGACTTTTGAGCTCAGCAATATTTAAGGTATTAGAGTTATCTAAAAGAACATATTGATACACCCACCCAACGCTCGTTGCATCGGGGCCCATTTCTGTTCTGACTTCAGACGGGAGTTTGGGAAGAATTTTACTTAAATATTCAATGACCCGGCTTCTAGCCCAATACAAATTGGTCCCATCTTCAAAAATGACATAAACATAGGAAAATCCAAAATCAGATATCCCTCGAATAGCTTTAATTTTAGGGGCTCCCAAGAGAGCTGTGACAATGGGATACGTTACCTGATCTTCAATGATGTCAGGGCTCCGATCCCATTTGGAATAAATAATGACCTGGGTATCGGATAGATCTGGAATGGCATCTAAAGGAATATGTTTCACTGCCCATGAAGCGCCAAGAATGACGACGATCGTCATGAGCATGACAAAAAATTTATTGTGTGCGCTAAATTCAATAATCCGATGGATCATGGATTGCCTCCATGACCTTGATGCTGAGGAGAAGAAGGAGCTTCTGGGGAAGAAGACGAGCCGGATTTTTGAATATTTTTAAGAGCGTTTCGAAGTCTGGATTCTGAATCAATAAGAAAATTAGCTGCGGTTACAACGGTTTCTCCTTCAGAAATCCCTGATAAAATTTCAAAGTACTCTTGGGACTTTACTCCGATTTGAACCATTCTGGGTTCAAAAATACCTTTCTCTTTCACCACAAACACAAAATTTTGATCTCCTGAATGGAGAACGGAATCCAACGGCACCGTTAATCGCTTACCAAATTCAATTTTAATTTTCACATTCACAAAGGTATCTGGTCGCAATACATTTTCTGGATCTGGCACTTCTGCTCGGACTCGAAACGTCCGAGTCGGCGTATTTAAAATAGGACTAATGCTAGAAACAGTACCTAAAAATATTTTCCCTGGAATAGAAGGTGCGTGTGCTTCAATCCCCTGTCCTTGTTTAAGCCCAGAGACTTCATATTCAAACACTTCTGCATAAATCCACACCATTCCCTTGGGAAGTAGCAAATTCATCGCATCGGCATCTTTTTTTGCCACGGCATGAATTTGCTCATCGTTTAATCCCATGAGTTTTAATTTTGTTTCAGAAGATTTTACCAGTTGCTGGGCTTCTTCTCTTAAATCTTTAAACATACTTTTTGACATTTGAGCCTGGGATTGAATGGCCTGTCGGTATTCTTCAATTGCTGTAAAAAGATCAGGATCAAACGCCACTTTTCCACTGGCCCTGACCTCGCGGCTAAGTTCCCGAAGCTCCGCCTGAGTGGTGGTAACCCCAATCAATTGCTGCCGTTCTTCTGATAATATAAAGGAACTTCTTCCCGGGACCGCACCCTCCTCCCCTTCTTTTTTCTCTACAGGCTTTTCTCCTTCTTCAGCTTTTTGAAGATTCATTCCACAAATGGGACAATTGCCCGGACGGTCTGACGTAATATTGGGATGCATGGGACAGAAATACAGTTCTTTTTTATGCTCATGTTTGGCATGCGTTGAAGAAGAAGTTTCTTTTTTGTCTTGAGATTTATTCTGAGAAAAATAAAATATTCCCCCTCCAACCATTGCCCCTACGATCACGATTAAAAATATCTTATGTACTGCTTTCATGGTTTTTCTCCTTGTTTTTCTTCTATAGACCCGCCCAAAAGCACCTCCAACTCTGAAATCTTAGTTTCATAATTAACCAGTGCTTGATTGGTGGCGTACTCGGTTTGAAAACGACTGTTAATGAGACTTAAAAGACTAATGTATTCTAGGCGTCCTGTTAAATAAGAAGATTTTCCTGCCACCACTGCCTGCCGTGCCAATGGCAAAATCCCATTTTCGTAAAGGTCTAAACTTTGCTGTGCCTGAATCAGCTCTGCATAATGGGTTCTAACTTCTTGGATAAGACGCACCCGTTCTTCTTGAAGCATGGCTTCGGCCTTGGCTTTTTCAGCGCTGGCACTTTTAACCAATTCTGATTGTTTACTTAAAAACCAAAGAGGAATCGTCGCACCTATTTTTGCTGATACAAAATCTGTTCCTGGATCCCCGGGGCTCGGCTGTCTAAACGTATATCCGCCCATAAGCTCAAAATCTGGAAGATAGGTCAGTTTTGCATAGGTCGATTTATCTGCAGCAGATTCCAACATGAACTGGGCAGATTTTAAATTAAAGTTTTTTTGTAAAGCTTTATCCAAGGCATTGCCTTGGTTAAGCTTTAGACGTTCAAAAGGGGTCTTTATAATGTCTTCAGGTTTTCCCTGTACCCATGTTTCTTTTCGTCCCAACACATAATTTAAAGCTGCATTTTTTGTCTTAATTTCTTTTTCACTTTCTAAAATTTCTCCCAAAATTTTTCCCTGCTCTATTTGAAACCCTAAAAGTTCTGCTTGGGGAATTTTCCCAACAGAATATTTGCTCCTGGCTACAGCTACCAATTGTTTAAGTAGATTTTTTTGCTCCCCTAAAATGTCATGTTTTTTATATGCCAAAAATAGTTCATAGTAGACCCTCTTTACATCTGTTGTAATTTGAAGTTCTTTTTGGTGCACTGCACTTTCTTTAGATTCATATTCTTTTCGGGTGGCACTTCGTAATTTTGTGAGTTTTCCAGGGAAAGGAACCCTCTGTGTCACACTCACTTCATTGCCCGTCATTCCAAATTGGTTAGGGCTTAAGGTGTTGACTGGATAATCTTTGGCTTCAAAAGCAAGCATGGGATCTTCATACGCTCCCATGGGACCAATTTGAGCTTTTTGACTCAAAGCCTCTTGCTTTACCGCTTGCCCTTCTAAATTATTCTCCAAGGCTTCTTGGATTAGGTCTTTTAGTTTGAGCTTTTTTGCTGTGCTATTTTCAGACGCATAAAGACTGAGAGATAATCCGATCCCTACCGCTAGGATCTGAATGATGAAGACAAATTGTTTTTTATAAAATGTTGTAACCATACACACTCCTTGTGGTCATCCCCGTGAAAACGGGGATCTATTTTTCTAGATTCCCTGGTCAAGCCAGGGAATGACATCAAAAATACTTCTATTGTGAGAGAAAATTAAATGAGGAACTGATGATACTGAATATAGATAGGAACAGAAATCTTTTCATTCTGAGAAAAAATATCAAAAGAATTCAGATTCTTCGCAGGGCGAGGAATGTCTAAAGAACTCAGCCGAATGACATCATACACAAGATTAAGTTGAGGTACTTGAGAAAATACCACACCCTCTGTATTTTTGACCTTCTCGTGAGACATCGTACAGGTCGTTTTACAAGGTGTCATTTTTTCACAACACGTGTGTTGAGCCTTTTGATTTGCACCACAAGAAGAGGCCGCAAAAAGCATTGCATTATTGCCTATCCAGGCCATGCAAACCAACATTAAAATCGCTTTTTTCATACTTCGTTTCTTCATCTTTCTTATCGGCTTAACATAAATAAAATATAAATACAATTTTTCCCCTAATTATGTATTATAGCACAGTTTAAAATTTATGAAACTAGGCACCTTAGAACTTAAAAATAATTTATCCTTGGCTCCTCTGGCCGGCATTACCGATACGGTCTTTCGAAAGCTTGCCAAACGCTATGGGTGTGGCTTGGTTTTTAGCGAAATGATCAACTCCAATGGCGTTTTACGAGGAGGAGTTAAAATTCTGCGTAAAATGGATATTCACCCTGAAGAACATCCTGCGGGAATTCAAATTGCTGGGGATGACCCTAAAGTGATGTCCAAGGTAGCTAAACAGGCCCAGGATATGGGAGCTAAAATTTTAAATATCAATATGGGCTGCCCTTCTAAAAAAGTCACCCAAAGTCAAGCTGGATGCTCACTGATGAAAGATCCCCTCCTAGTTTCTGCTATCCTTAAAGAAGTGAGACAATCTATCTCCATACCACTCACCATTAAAATTAGATTAGGATGGGATGAGAAAACGATGAATTATATAGAAATTGCCCAAATAGCCGAGCAAGAAGGATGCGCTGCTATCTTTATGCATGCCAGAACCAGAGCCCAAGCATTTAAGGGAGAAGCCAAATGGGTTGAAATTAAAAAATTAAAAGAAAATATCCATATTCCAGTCATTGGGAATGGAGACGTTACAACTTATAACAAAGCTCTTCAGATGATGGAAGAGACAGGGTGTGATGGTGTCATGATCGGACGAGGCGCTTTGGGAAAACCTTGGATTTTTAGCCCGGGCTACGAACCCACTCTTTTAGAAAAAAAGAATATTATTTTAGAACATCTTCAAAATAATGTGGAATATTATGGCGAAGAATTAGGCGTAAGACTCATGCAAAAACATTTTTCTTGGTATTCTCATGGATTAAAAAATAGTGCCGAATTCCGTCGACACATTCACGCACTTAAAACTTTAAAAGCAGCCCAAAATTATATAGAACAATTCTTTACATGAAGAATCATTTTTTCACAGGTCTTCTTTCTGCCCTTCTTTTTGGTCTTTCCACTCCTTTAAGCAAAATGCTGGTGCAAGGAACCAGTCCCCTCGCCCTAGCAGGTATTTATTATTTTTCTACCGCTCTGGCTGTTTTACCTTTTATTTTCCGAAATCTTCCTTCAGAAATTCAAAAACTTAAAAAAAGCAAAAAAGATCTGTGGATGCTCTCTGGTTCTTTATTATTTGGAGGAATACTGGCTCCTATTTTTCTTCTCTATGGATTAAAATTGACGTCTGCCACATCGGCCAGTCTTTTAATGAACGTAGAACCTGTGGCCACAACGCTTATTGCTTATTTTTTATTTAAAGAAATTATTCACCGAAAAGATTGGCTGGGAGCTTTGGGAATAGTCTTGGCAGGTATATTACTTATTTTTGAAAAAAATTGGATCCCAAGTCTAGGAGGGGTCTTCATCATTTTATCCACATTTGGATGGGGATTTGATAATAATTTTACCGCCAATATCAGAGCCATTACCCCAGTGACCAATACCTTTTTTAAAGGGTTGGCAGGAGGTTTATGCAATTTAACGTTGGCTTTCTTTCTAAAAAATAATTTTCCTCCTACACTGTATGATTTTTTAGGGGCTATTTATGTTGGAACTTTTTGCTATGGGGCCAGTATTTTACTCTATACCATCTGTGCTAGACGAGTTGGCGCATTTAAATCCCAAATGATTTTTGCTTCTTCTCCTTTTTGGGGGGTAGGACTTTCTTTACTTTTACTGAAAGAACATTTTTCTCTTCAGCAGGCTTTGGCTACTTTTCTATTGATAGGTTCTTTGGGGCTTATTTTTGGGCCATTGGGAATCTTTGGAATTAGGGGAAAAAGTTTATGATTGGCTTTTGGGAAAGCATAAGAAGAGATATTGCTAAAATTGATCCATTTCCAATCTGCACAATCTAGGGTTTTGGGTTGCCCCCTCACATAGCGACACAAAATTCCTTCCATCTCAATAGAAAAATGAGTATATACATGTTTTATCGTTCCAACGGAAGAAAGAGGTTGAACCATTACTCCTACTTCTTCTTTTACTTCCCGTTTGGCGCAATGTTTGGCAGTTTCTCCTTCTTTTATTTTTCCTCCGGGAAATTCCCAAAGACCTCCTAACAGTCCATGGGCTTTTCTTTTCGTAATTAAAACCCTCTCGCCCTTCCATACAATTCCCACCGCAATTTTATAATGAGGTTTAAAAGGTTTTTCTTCTAATACAGGATAAAGGTGAACTTCCCGACATTTAAAAGCCCCACAAAATTTTTTTACTGGGCAACGATCACATTTAGCAACTGTCGATTTACAAATGGTCGCTCCTAAATCCATCATGGCCTGATTAAAATCTCCCGGCCTATCATGACTGATCGTAGATTTTAAAAATGTTTCAATAGCCAACAGAGCCTTTGAAGGAGCTTCTTTCATGCGTTTAAGTCGTGCCACTACTCGCTTTACATTTCCATCAATGGCGGGCAAGGGACGATTTAAGGCAATCGATTGCACCGCTGCTAATGTATAGCTTCCAATCCCCTTTAATTTTGAAAATTCTTCTGGGGTTTCGGGAATTTTTCCACCATGCTCTTTTTCTACCTGCTGGCAGGCTGCATGAAAATTTCTAGCCCTGGCATAATATCCTAATCCCTCCCAGGATTTTAAAATGTCATCTTGAGAAGCCTTGGCCACTGCTTTTACGGTAGGGTATTGTTGAAGCCAGCGTTGATAATAAGGGATAACGGTTTCTACCTGGGTTTGCTGGAGCATGACTTCTGAAAGCCACACCCGATAGAGATCTTTTTCTCCCCGCCACGGCATTGGCCCTCGGGTTTTTTGGTCATACCAGTGTAATAGTTTTTCTGAGAAACGAATCATGATGCTACAAACATGCGTTGTAGCATATTTCTTATAGAATTCCCAACGTAATACCTAATTGAATGGCTATTTTCCCACTGTTTTGAACGCTGCCCCACAGGGGTGCCAGTTTATTAGCCTCTTTAGGCAACTCAGATCTCATGAGTGCAAATTGCGAATCTAAATGAAATAACATATTGGAGCTATAAGCATAATTAATGCGGTTATTCAATAAAACAGCAGAGGCTCCTGTCTTTGTTTCTTGAGTGGTAATAATAAGTGATTTTTCATCTTTGGGAATAGTTTTTACAGAGACAGGCGCCACATATGCATATTGAAGTTCTGCATGAGCAGATACAGGATTTAAAAATCGATAGGCTGAATGCGTAAATCTATATTCACCATCGATAGAGGCCACGATTTCATCACCAAAATCAACAATGGTCTCTTCTAAGGCTACCGCAGATTTTGCTTTATAAATGAGAGAACCTGAAATTGTAACGGGCCATTGAATTAAATTAAGCTTGTTTTTGGCACCAAAATGGGCGGCCAGGTGATTAAAATATTCATAACCTAATTTTTGGCTAAAACCACTCATGGTCGGCAAAGCCAGATTTACCATGCCACTCACAGTTCCTATATTTGAATGGCTAAAAAGTTCTTGTTGTGCACCCACCTCTACCCTTCCAAAGTATTTGTGTTCAATAATTTTGGCTTCATCCGTTACCGTGGGAAGAGTATTTTCTCCTGTTTCCATATGATATGGAATAAGGATTGAAAATGTTGTTTTAGGATCCCACTGATAAAAGGTCGACACATTTAATGTTCTTTGAGTAATATTAAAAATATTTTGTTTATCTTCTGTGATGGCATTGACTTGTTGAACTCCTACGGACACTTTTAGTTTTTCTTTTACTTCAACAGCTGTTTTAGATTCTACTTCTGTTACCGTAGTTACATCATTGACTTTTTTAATTTTTCTCACTTTAGAAAATGATTGGGTGGAAAAACCAAAAGTAATAACGCCCAAAACAACCATAAACACATATTTCTTCATCATGGCATACCTCCCTGTCGCTATCGTTTCAAAGTTAAATTTTGCAAAGAATATGCCAGGAGAATTTGAGCTTAAAAAGAGAAAATAAGATGAGGAGGATGCCCTAATTTGTCACTGACAATGACAAATTAGGCTATTATCTCCCAATTACAACTTGAACTTCTTCTTCATGCGCCAAGAATCTTACTTTCGCTGAAGGCATGAGATAAAAATGAAGTCTCAGCATGTAAGCCCCACTCTGAGGAAAAACAAATCTTTTTTCACTAACCAAAACAGCCCCTCTCTCAGATGAAATACTTTGAAGATCTGTAGATTCTTTTTCAAGGACAGAACGATCTACAAATTCCCATACAACATCATATTTCCATCCAGTAGGGATAGGTTGATAGAGCCACCCAGTAGGAATGGGTTCATAAAGCCATCCCGTGGGCACAGGTTGATTAAGCCATCCTGTAGGTATCGGCTGAGCCATGGGGATCCACCCTGTTGGCACGGGCTGAGCTTGTTTTTGATATTCTGAAAATAATTCTATTCTTAAATTCGCTACAGAGGATCCATTCCCAAATTGTTCTTGTTCTAGAATTGAAAATTCCATGTGATAAGTAGGCTTAATAATTGCTACTCTTCTACCCCCTCGGCTGATCTGCCCATAAGCATCTTGGCACTGCTCCATGATGGCAAAAAACATGATTAAGGCTAAACCATACATTATCTTTTTTTGAGAGATATTGGAAAACATTGCTTTATTCCTCCTGCTTCCTAAAACGTACCGTTTGTTAATTAAAATTGTACCCGACAACTTTATTTTGTCAACTTTTCCACTTTTTTACGACTTACTCTTTTATTGTCTTGAAAAGAATATCTATTTTTAATAGAACACTAAAATCATGGGCCCGTAGCTCAGTTGGGAGAGCACTTCAATGGCATTGAAGGGGTCGCAGGTTCAATTCCTGTCGGGTCCATTTGACAAAGGAAACTATATCAACTATAATAGTTATTATAGTTAGGAAGGATGTATGGCATTTAAGGTATCTACACTCAAAATTAGGCAACAATTGGGGGATATTCTCAATAGAGTTTTTTTGCGACATGATGAATTTATTGTGGAGCGAAAAGGAAGATCTTTAGCTGCCTTAGTTCCTGTTGAGAAAATTCAGCAAATGCAAATAGCCGCTCGTCTTCATTTACTTCAAGTTTTAGAAAAGTCCAAGAGCTCGGAACCTTCGCAAGAAAAAGCAGATGAATTAGCCAATGAAGCCAAGCATGAATCCCGAAAAAAATCTTAAAGTTGTTTTAGATGCAAATATTTTTGTTAGTGCCTTTATTAAGCCATCTGGTCCGCCCGGTCAAATTCTAAAAAAATTCTTAAAGCATCAAGCTTTTGAATTAATTATTTCTAAACCCATTATGGAAGAAATCAAGGATACCATGACCTATCCACGGATTCAAAAATATCTTAAATGGTCTTCACAAGAAATAGACTTGACGCTTATCGCCATTGAACTTTTGAGTACTTTTGTAGAAGGCACTGCGGATATTAACATTTTTATTTCTGATCCAGATGACAAAAAATATCTTGTAGCTGCTCAAGAAGGAAAAGCCAATTATATTGTGACAGGAGATAAGCATCTCTTAGATCTTGTAGCATACGATGAAGAAGACATTAAAATCATTTTACCGAAGACGTTTTTAGAGCTTCTATCTTGAAGAAATTACGCTATTTTAAAAACAGGTTTGATGGTTTGCCAGGGGGGAACCGTTCCCTTCCATCGTTGATGTGCCCAAAACCACTGCTCGGGATATTGACGAATAATCGCTTCTAATTTCTTTGTAAAAAGTTGTGTGTTATAAAAAATATCTTCTTCTAAATTTCCCGTTTTCTTTAATTCCAGAGGCGATTCAAAAACAAGGCCAAAGCTTCCATCTGGCTTTCTATAATGATACGCTGGGATCACTGCTGCACCTGAAGTTAGCGCCAAAGATGCAATAGCCGTCGACGTGGCTGCAGGCCTATTAAAAAACTCAACATATAAAGCCCTATTCTTTGCATTTTTATGTTGATCCAAGACTAATCCAATAATTTTATTTTGGCGTAAAAGAGAAAGAAGCGCGCGGTAAGAGTGTTCTACAGAAATAAAAGTTAACCCTGACTGAGATCTTAATTTCTCAACGACATAATTTATCCAAGAAGATTTAATTTCGCGCGCTACTACATGCACCGGCTCCCCTATCATAAAAAAAGATCTCACCATGACTTCCCAATTTCCCAGATGAAGCCCCAATAAAATAATCCCTTTTCCTTGAGATAAAGCTTTTTGAATGACCTCTTGCCCTATAACCCCTGTATGACATTTTAATTGTCTTTGATTTCTGAGATAAAAAATTTCAAAAAGCATTTTCCCATAATGCTCAACATTTTTTCTGGCAAGTGCTTTAATTTCCTTGGGTGTTTTTTGAAGTAAATACGCGCGGGTTAAATTTTCTAAGATAATTTTTCGACGAACAGGGATACAGTAGAAAAAAATATCCCCCAAAAGAGCCCCTAATATTTGAATGAATTTAATGAGCAATAGTGACTTTTTTAATGACCACGTCATGAATGGGTTTATCTCTAGAATCTCTTTCCACTTTTTCAATGACATGAACCACATCTAGCCCCTCCACCACTTCTCCAAACACCGTGTGATGCCCATCCAGCCAGGGAGTGGCTTTTGCTGTAATAAAAAATTGAGAGCCATTGGTATTGGGGCCGGCATTGGCCATCGACAAAATTCCAGGTTTACTGTGCTTTAAGGTAGGATTAAATTCATCGGCAAATGTGTAGCCGGGGCCACCGGTCCCGTTACCGGAAGGGTCTCCCCCTTGAATCATAAAATCAGGAATGACTCTATGGAAAATAAGCCCATCATAAAACTTCTTTTCTGTGAGTTTTACAAAATTAGCCACCGTTTTTGGAGTTTTATCTGGAAAAAGTTTTATTTTAATTTTTCCTTTGGTTGTATCCAATATTGCATACGTTGTTTGTTCCACAGATTTTCCTTTCTTTTTAACTTCTTTTTTTGCTTCAGAAATTCCAGTTAATACTACTATACAAAAAAGTGTAAGAATTGTTTTTTTCATGGCAGACATCATAAATTTGCATTTTTAAAAAGTCCAGTTAAAATTAAACTATAGTCGCGTTTCCGGGTTAATCCAATTCTCATAATCGGAGGTACGTATATATATGATGAAGCAAGCCCAGGTCCTATTGAGTCTTTTATTGTTTTCCATGTTTATTGCCTGCAGTGGAGGTGGTGGAGGGGGTTCCTCAGCCCCGGCTCAAGCTCCTTCAAATGATGGTACCGTAAATCCTGGAGGTGATATTGATGATAATACTGGAGACACGCCAGGGGGGGATAGCGGAGGCAGTGGAGATACAGGAGATTCTGGAGACACTGGGGATTCTGGAAATACTGGCGATTCTGGAGGTACAGGAGATTCCGGAGATACTGGCGATGATGATGATGATGACGATCAGGTAGTAGTAAGCCCCACAGGTTGTAATCCATTGGTTGAAGCGGATCTCACAACCCCCTTCAAATCATATAGAGCCCATTCTGATATTAAAACATTTTCAAGTACTGGTTCCATATTTATTATTGGAAATAGCGATCGCATTCAGTGGAGTTCTCTCACCTCATCTACTGGAAAACTTGAATATTGGAATGCCAATACAAACATGGGAACTCAAAGTTTTTGGGCACCTCCCTCTAATTTGTACAGCTCTCTTCTAAATCCTTCCTATTGTTTTGATGGCATGCGTTCAGGAAGAGATCCTTCCACCAATAAAATATTCTGTGCTATAAAAGCCAGTAGTTTTTTATCAAGTCAGCGATTTATTCTATTTTCCATCTTTCCTGATATCAATCGGCCAGAAGCCCATTTTAAAGGTGGAATTCGATACATGAGAGAATTTGCTATCCCTCTTATAAAACAAAATTCAACAACGCTTGTGGGAGGACATCATTTTGATTTTGGAGGAGGAATGTTTGATCGCAGAAGCGTTACCTCTGTCGATGTTCAGGGAGCATTAACAGATGATTATTGGTTAAATTCTGCTGAAGAATTTTCTATTCCAAATAGCATACACATTGGAGGACGAGGTTCAGATGGTGCAGATTATGCCCGAGCAGCCATAGACATAAGTGTCGCTGGGCAAACTATATCTACCATGATTCCTTCAGTTCCGATCATGTGGAGAAATCACATCATGGCTCTAATCCTGTATAAACACCCTTCAGAAAACAGATATATTTTAAGTTTGTTCAACAATGGGTCAACAAACAACCATGTGGAATCTGCTGAATTTTCTCCCACCAGTGCAGATCTTGAACTCCATCGAATCCTTTGGACGGATGCCACAACCCATAAAATTTATATCTTAGGAAAAAATCTCAAAGAAATATTTGTTTTTGATCTTTCGTCAACCACTACAGGCATTTCTCCAGCTACCGTAACAACAGATCACCTTAATCTACGCTCATCTGATAATGGACATTTTTCAATTGACACTTCAGATGATGCACGACGTTCTGTTGAAAAAGCCAGTATCCTTGGAAACTTTATCTATACCTTTGGGAAAAATGCTTCCGGTCAAAATGCAGTCATTGTTATTAAAACCAGTAATGGCATAGACAGTGCACGAAGAGAGGCAACCTTTCTCGAAACCGGTTACTTTGATGATGGCACAAGTTATGCGAATTCTAAATACGACATTAAGACTTTTCTTTTTGGAAATGCTGCTAATGACAAGGGCATCGTCCTTAAAAAAGGAAATGAGTTAAAACTTTATCGACATGACGCACAGAGATGCCAATAATCGGAGGTACGTATATATATGATGAAGCAAGCCCAGATCCTAGTCAGCGTCTTTATTATCCTCTTGTTTGCAGCCTGTGGTGGAGGCGATGGAGGGGGTTCCTCAGCCCCAACTTCCTCTCCTTCTGGTGATATCACCGTTAATCCTGGAAGAGACGGTGAAGGTGAAGATGAGGGTGATGGCGACACTGTGGGGGATGGCGACACAACGTCTCAAGCCTGTGCCCCTATAGACACAAATACTGTTTTAAAATCCTATATAGCCAATTCCAATATTAGATCTTTTGCAAATGCAGGATCTGACTTTATGATTGTTAATAGCGATAGCACTACCCTCTCTTCTCGATCCTACAATGGAAAACTTGAATATTGGGATGCAAAAACAGCGTCATCTAATCAAAATATTATTTGGACTCCATCTCTTAGTGACGATCTTGCTTCTTTTAATTTTGATGACTTTTCGCATTGTTTTCAAGGAATGTCAGTTAACGAAAGTTTTGGTATGACAGCGGCACCCCAGAGTATTAACCAAGCTATCTGCACCGTCAAAGCAACTTTTGGAAGTATCGTTAAATTTTTAATGTTTAGGATACACAATCAAGCCTCCACATCAGTTAATCCTGCTGCTGCATTTTTAAGATGGTTTTCTAATGCCTACACTTTCCCTATTGTTAAGCTAAATAGTACTCATATCGGGGGTGCACGTCGTGTGGGAGATTATTTTATAAAAAGTATAAATGTAAATGAAAACATGAGTGGTTCAACCTCAAACCAAGCCCTTTCAGAAGATATAATGACTGTAAGTAACAATATAACTATCAACGAAATAACCTATAACATTGTACACAGCATTCCATTTATGCGTGGATCATTAGAGGCAAGCCTAACCATTGCCAGTCTCTATAAAAGCTCAGCAAATGCATATCGTTTAGAATTGAAAACTTCTGCGACAACTCTAACCTCTGATCCCTTTTCTCCAACTGCTCTAAACGACCAATTTAGCATGATTATTTCCAATAATGGCGAGCTCAATAGCAATAGAATTTATATCTTGGAACAAAATCTAAAAGAAATAGTGGTATTTAATTATACTTTTAGTAGCTCTGGTAGTTCAAATTCTATCCAAATCAATAGGAGAGCTATAGTGCTAACACCTTTTGCCAGTCCCATCCATAAAGCAATTTCTATAGGAGAAAAATATATTTTCGCATTGGGGCAACAAAACTCTACAGGACCAAAGGTTGTCTCCGTTATTAACACCAATAGAGCAACTGAAAATGAAAAAACCATCTTTGAAGCGGATGATTTTCAAGATCTTAAGAAATTCACTTTTAGGGACAGTGATAACGCATGGAAGAGTGGTCTTGTGCTTAAAAAGGAACGTGAATTAAAACTCTATCGCTATGACACCACCCGATGTCAGTAAAAAGGGAGAAACGATGATGAAACATATTAAAATTCTTTTTAGTCTTCTCTTACTTCTCTTCTTTACCACCTGTGGCGGCGGAGGCGGTGGAGGGGGAGGAGGAAGTGAAAGCCAATCCTCTACCATTGGAGGAGTCATCCCAGGACAGAAAACAGGAGACCAGGATCAAGGAAGTAATCAAGATCAAGGAAATAATAATGGGGATACAAGTGTTATTGAAAACACAACCAGTGATTTGATGACCTATCGCATTTTCCCTCAAAATAAAACATTTTCTACTCTGGACATGGCTTCAGGAAAAATAGCTTTTATTGTCATGAGCAAAGCCAAAGAACAAATAGATTCTACTCATGACAATTTTGTTATTGCTCCATCCACAGATTGTGACCCAATAAATGTTAATACCATTAATAATTATAGCCAATCTGAGTATGGGAAAAAGGTTATCTTTATTTTTAGGGGAGCCCCTATTATTGATAAAGAACTTCCCCTCATTGAGAACCCTCCCGGCAGCATTCCCTATCCCCCCACGTATGGCAATTATCTTGAGTGCTATGATAACTGGAATAGTGCACACTCAAGTGTGTTTAGGAATGGAATTTGGTCCAAGGGAGTAAACTATGAAAGACGTTTCCTAAAATCAATGATTAATACCCAATGGTCTTATAGCGTATGCCACTCCCCAGACATTTGTACCAACATGCCAGATAGAGAACCTCCTCTTAAATCACACCCTATTAATAGCTTTCCTATCATTGATAGTGTCAATATCACTGTCAAAATTTATCAAAATAAACAAACGGCCAATGGCATTGAAAGTATAGAATTAAGCCCTCCTGATTCTGCTGGCACGACAGGTGGAGAAAAATTACTGGCAGAAGCTTCTCCTTCTGGTAGTGCCATTACCTACGGTCAAATTCGTGCTGTACAACCAGAAATTTATTATATTTCAGATAATACCCTTCTTTTTTCTCATCGACTGCAAACCAGATTTGTTGGCCGAAATTTTAAGACACTGAAAATAGAACTTTTAAAGCTAGACGGTACAGTTGAAAGCACCGATGAAGTTTATTTACAACAAAAATATCTTTATTATTCTGCTTTTAAAAACTATGATTATAGGTATAACACCTATAGCAATCCCTTCTTGTTCCAAAAAAGCCGTCAATATAGAATCACTCTCATATCTGACCCTAATTACCCCTATGACAAATTTCTATATATCGCTCAACCCCATCCAGATGTAGATGTAGGTATACAATATACTGAAACCGAAACAAGAAGAGAGGGTGCTGTTACTGCAATTCATAGAGTGGTAAATTTACGTCTCGAAGACAATTTCAAAGACAACAATACCACATTACCCGATCTTACTTTTACAAAGACTGCTGAATAATCCTTGATTTAACTGCGGATTTTTTATAAGACTCCTTGATATACAAAGGAGTCTTATCATGGCGAAAAAGCAAAGAGCAGGTCTCAATCACTCCCAGTGGTTAGGGGCAATTGTCATTGGAATTTTGATTGTTGTTCTCATTGTCACTTTTACCTCTAAAAAAGCCTCTAAAAAAGATACCAAGCAAATTGTCATTGGCATTACCCAAGAGCCAGATACCTTAGACCCCTTGTTTCAAGAAATGGCGGCTTCAACAGAACTCTATGCTCTCTATTTTGAAGACATGGTTGAACGAAATGAAAATTGGGATTTAATGCCTCGATTAGTTACCATGATCCCTTCTATTGAAAATGGTCTTATTAAAAAATTGCCTCAAAATAAAATGCAAGTGACCTGGCACCTAAAAGAAGGACTCAAATGGGCCGATGGCACTCCGATTACACCCCAAGATTTTATTTTTACTCATGAAATGATTATGGACGACCGACTTCCCATTATTTCTCGAGATCTGGACCGACGGATTGAAAAAATGCAAGCTCCCAATGATCACACCTTGATTGTTACTTGGAAAGAACCTTACGCCTATGCAAACTTAGGGCATGGTGCTCTTCCCAAACACATTGTAGAGCCTGAATACAAAAAGAATCCTGAAAAATATAAAGAGTCTTTTTTTAATTCCAAACCGCTGGGCAATGGCCCTTATCAGCTGGAAGAATGGGTTTCAGGAAGTCATTTGGTTTTTAAAAGAAACGAAAATTGGGGAGGGGATAAACCCAATTTTGAAAAAGTCATTTATAAAATTATTCCCAATACCAATGCTTTGGAATCTAATCTTTTATCAGGTACCATCGATGCCATTTCACCTTTGGGACTTCCTTTAGATCAAGCGCTTGATTTTGAAAGACGGCATGGAACTAAATTTGCATTTCATTATCGTCCTTCGATGACGTGGGAACACATTGATTGTAATCTCGAAGATCCTATTTTAAAAGATAAGCGTGTGAGACAAGCGTTGCTCTATAGCGCCAATCGGCAACAAATTGTGGATGTATTGTTTCAAGGAAAACAACAAGTAGCAGACACCTGGCTTCCTCCTAAACACTATGGCTATAACCCAAAAGTCGCTCATTATAATTACGACCCTGATAAAGCTAAAAAACTCCTAGAAGAAGCAGGCTGGGTGCTAAGCCCCAGTGGCGTTAGAGTCAATAAACGCGGAGATAAACTTCACCTCACCCTCATGTCTACCGCAGGAAACAAAACTCGAGAACAAGTGGAACAGGTCTTGCAATCCGATTGGAGTAAAATTGGCATTGAACTTGAAATTATTAACCAACCTCCAAAAGTATTTTTTGGTGAAACCATGCGGCATCGAAAATATAAACAAATGGCTCTCTACGCATGGGTTGTAGGACCCGTGAGCGATGGTGAAGGACTGTGGACAAAAGAAAATATTCCTTCTGAAAAAAATAATTGGAATGGTCAAAATTATCCAGGCTGGGTTAATGAACAAGCCAATAAAATTGACCATACGGTTCCGGTTACATTAGAAGAAAGCATTCGAAAAGACCTTCTGCAGCAACAACAAGTACTGTGGGCAGATGAAGTCCCCGCCCTTCCCATGTTTTTTAGAACGGATGTATCCGTCACTCACAAAGATCTCGCAAACTGGAAAATGACAGGGACCACCACACCTATTACCTGGAATTCGGAACAATGGAGATTTTCCCTGCTTAAGTAAGCAATGTTACTGTATTTATCACGACGATTTTTTCAAACTCTCTTCATCCTTTTTATATTATCTATCGTTATCTATTACATGCTGGGGCTGATGCCGGGAGATCCTGTAGAACTTCTTATTACGGCTAATCCTAAAATTAAAGCTGAAGATATTGCACGGCTTAAAAAAGTATATGGCCTCGATAAACCCATTTATGTCCGATATTTTAAATGGCTAAAGCAAGTCGTTGTTGAACACGACCTTGGATTTTCTAGAACGTATAAAAAACCAACGGTAGAAATTATTGAAGGAAGAGTTAAAAATACATTTTTCTTGATGCTCGGAGCTTTTTTGATGAGCATCCTCATTGCAGTTCCCATTGGCATTTATTCAGCCATTAATCATTATTCAAAATTAGATTTTATCATCAGTATTTTAGCTTTTATTGGAATTTCTGTCCCTTCCTTTTGGCTAGGGCTTATGCTTATTGCTGTATTTTCAGAAAAATTAGGATTTCTCCCTGCCGGTGGCATCCAAACTATTGGAATGGATGACATAGGTGACAAATTAAAATACATGATCCTTCCCATTACTTCTTTAAGTGTACAACAAATTGGCTCTTTGGTTCGATATGTCAGATCCAGTATGCTTGAAGTGATTCAACAAGATTATTTAAGAACAGCCCGAGCCAAAGGATTAGATGAAGATACGATCCTTTACAAACATGCCCTACGGAATGCACTGATTCCTGTTATCACCATTTTGGCGCTATCTCTGCCAGGGCTTGTCAGTGGCGCCGTCATTACAGAAACTATTTTTGCCTGGCCAGGAATGGGAAGACTTCTTTTAGATTCTGTTTTAAGTAACGACTATTATGTAGCCATGCTAGCGCTTTTATTTTTAGCTGTCTTAACGATGGCTTCAAATTTTGTAGCCGATATTTTATACGCTATCGTAGACCCCAGAATTCGGATGGGACGAAATGCAAAATAACACACCTTCACAAAAAAAATATTATAGTCCTACTCAAATGGCCTGGAGACGATTTCGGCACCATAGCCTAGCCTGGTATAGCCTTACATTTCTTTTGATTCTCTCCATTGTTATTCTTATTGCTCCCTTTATTTTAGAAAAAATATTTCGATTCGACTATACGATCACTAATATTTATATGCGTTTTTTACCGATATCTCTAGCCCATCCTTTTGGAACAGATGATTTGGGACGAGACGTATTGGCTCGAATTCTCTATGGAGGAAGAATTTCTTTATCCGTAGCTCTTATTTCTTCCCTTTCTTCTTTGTTGATTGGCACAGCTATTGGTGCCTGGGCAGGATATTATGGAGGCATAATTGATTCTTTTTTAATGCGCTTAACCGATGCCGTGCTTTCGCTCCCCACGCTTCCTTTAATGATTCTTCTGGCTGCCGTAGACCTTCAAAAAGCACTACCTGAAAGTCTTTCTTTTTTAATGCATGGAAATTATGCTTCGATGATAAAGCTCATGATCATTATGATATTTTTTAGCTGGATGGGAGTGGCCAGACTTGTTCGCGGAGAATTTTTATCTTTAAGAGAACGAGAGTTTGTTATAGCAGCCCGAGGACTGGGAGTTTCCAATAAAAAAATTATTTGGGTACATATTATTCCTAATTGTGTGGCTCCGATTATTGTCTCTATCACCCTTTCCATTGGAGGCATTATTCTCTCTGAAGCAGCCTTGAGCTTTTTAGGACTTGGCATTCAACCCCCTATCCCAAGTTGGGGCAATATGCTCACCAATGCTCAAGATTATATTCGAAGTTCGCCCTTGCTAGCCTTCTTTCCCGGGCTTTTTATCCTCTTAACGGTAGTGGCCATTAACTTTGTGGGGGATGGGTTACGGGACGCCTTCGATCCCCAATTCGTCAATAAGGCATAAATTGTCACTTTTCAGTTTAAATAAATAAGCTAATTATTTGACTTTACTTATATTTTTATATACTAATCCTGGCACCCCATTTGCATCATTTAAAGTTAACATGAAAAAAAGAATTCTATTTTCATTTTTATTGCTCACCTGGTTTATTCCTTCAGCCTTTGCTCAAGTAACCAAAGAAAACTACCTATGGGAAAAAGTGTCTTATCAACTCTCTACTCCAAAGGGTATGTATACGGCTACTTTAGACATTGGATATACGTTAACGCTTCAAAACCAAGTCCAACACTATGTTGTCAAAGCCCCCGAAACCATTCAAATCCCTGGCATTAACGATATTTTTACGGTGAAAGCCGAAGTCACCTCTACTCGGCAATATCAAGTTATTGTTACCTCAAAAAATGCTTCTACTCCCACAATCACCCAAGGCACTTTACAGTGGCTGTGGCAATGGAAAGAAGTTATCTATTCATGGCCTAAATTAGAAGGTATGAACCAAAAAGTATATTTAGGATTTTTAGTCAGCCCACAAAAAACCATTACCCACCACACAGCCGTTCATGAGGGAAAAGTTTTAGGATTTGTGGGGAATGAAGGAACTTTAACTTTTACCAATGAGTGGCCTACTCTAAACTATCACTATACTCAACTGATCCAATTTCAGGGACAACAGTGGATCATCACTTCTACGTTAAACGAAACAAAAGAGAGCACTACCCATATTCAAGGTATTTTACCTTTAACCGACACAGAAATTCTTTCAGAAATTATTGAAATTTCCAAAAGCGACACCGCTATTACTCACCCGGATTTAGCCAAGGCTATTTTATTTGCGGCTAAAAGTTACGATATTCCCCCGCTTCTTTTTACAGCGCTTATTTATCAAGAAAGCAAATTTAATATTTCTGATCAATCCGGAGATATCCAAGGTCCTGCCCAGGTAAGTTTAACCTATGCTGTCGAAGACTGTGAAGAAGTGTGTTTTCAATCTCAAGACTTTTTAATCCGCTATCAAAAAAATTCAGCTGTAAAACCCAGCAAAAAACTGTGGAATCGCTACGACCAAAATCTTCTCTATGGTGCTGCGTATTTGCGCCATCTCTATCTTACAGCTCATGAGAACATGCCTCAAATCGAAGAAGCAGAATTGTGGAAATTTCTGATGGTCTGGTACAATTTTGGAATGGGGGATGCTGAAAACTCCTGGATTAGCGCTGGACGCCCCACCCAGTGGAATAAACAATTTGCCCAACTTCTCCCAGAAGGTGAAAAAAGAGATTATAGCGGAAGCATTTTCTTTTACTTTTCAAAACTCACCGCAGGAGAACGAAATCTTCGACAATTCGATGCTGGTGAATCTAACGCCTCCCTCCGCCGAGCCTTCATTACTCAATTTAATAATTGATATTATTTTTAAATTTAGATACTTTTCCTAATTAGGAGGTATCGTTATGAAATTTAAAAAATTTCTGTGTTTAGGTGTGTTTGTTGTGAGTCTTATCCCTGTCTGTACGCTAGCAAAATCGTATACTGTTTCTGCAAAACTTGAAGAAGGGACTTTTATGCTCCCCCATTATTCTGTGACCGGTACTAATCTAGCCTATGACCGTGGGGTAGCCTATGCCGTCATTCATACGCAAGGAGATTGCCAAACCTATGCGGTTCCCCGCTGTCGCTCCAGCCACTCCCCCTATCCAGACCCCTATCCAGGGCATCCGGGTTATTGGCAAGAATGCTGGGTAGAATTTGAAACCCAATGCAATCATCAAGTGGGTTACTATCCTATCCCTACGGATCAAGTTATTTTTGATGGGAAAACCAGACTTAAATTTATTGGAGATGGACAGTATCAAACCATTGCTCGTTGGGATCGTGTTCCCTTTTTCCCTTTTGTAAGACAGCTCAATGTGAGACGAGAAAATTTAAGAATCGGGATGACGCAAGATCTGAAAGAAGCCATCTTATTTATAGAGACGGATAATTAATTTAGTCCCAAAAGAGCTTTAAAAGCGTTTCGTTTTCAAGGGCTAAAGCGACCATTGCAAACCAGGCAGTACCTGCCATGGAGGGCGAGGGTGAAAATTGAAATGGGATTTCTTGGGTAGCGTACTGAAATCCTCCAGAAGGCATTTGCATTTTTGATATTTCTTCTAGAATTGATTTTGCTTTTTCTTTTTCACCCATCTTGAGATACGCCATAGCAACCCCTAGGGACCCTTCTGACCAGACCATCGGAATATCACTCCAACTTTTTTGAGGCCAGTGCGGATAAAAAAGTTTATTTATAGACATTTCATCATAAATAAATCCGGCATAATAAGGGCGATACCCCCAAACGCCTCGAATGGGATCTTGAATAAAATAACGCTCCATAGCGTTCATGGCCTGTCTGGCTTTTTCTTTTTCTCCAATGGATAGTAAAAATAAAATCCCCCAAGACGCACAGTCTAGGGCCATAGCAGAATCTATTTCTTCTTTTCTCACCCCTCGATTAAACTGCCCTTCTTTTTCATTCCAGGCTTTAGAAAGTAAGGCCTCTTTTAAAAGATCTTTGGCTTTTTTATATCTTGGATCATGGGTGAGAATTTCCATATTCTTCAATAAAAAATAGGCATCTAAATTATGCTCAATACTGGCCCAAGTAATTTTTTCATCTTTAAATTTTTCAATTACCTTACGGCTCTTTTCATCAAATACCAGCTCGTGCCTTCCCTGCCCTCCGGTTATGAATCCAAATCTGGGGTCTTTCTCATCTACAATCTGCTCTTGAAGAAGACGATCCAAAATTTTTCGAGCTAAACTCTCATAACGTTTAAAAGATTTGGTATGAGTAAAAGAAGGATCTTCTAATAGTTTTTGTCTTAAATAATATGTTATTGCATACCCACCCCAACTACTCGCCCCCGTTCGAAGGGTAGCTTCACTGTGATCGCTCTCAGATGGCCATTCATTATGGGTATTGTAGCTAAACCATAAGCTCCCATCCTCTCCCACTACCCTCTCAAAAGCATCCATCACATTTTCTGCTTCGGTGTAACGATGCGCTTGAGTAAAGGCAATGACCCCTAAAGCATTGTCGTAAATGGCTGCGCGACTATAAATATAGGGATAGCTTTTATCATTTTGAGTTTTTGGATTTTTAGAATTGAGTTCATAGCTTAATAAAAAATACCGCCGGTCCATTTCGGGAAAAGGGACTATGGTATTTGGCACTTTTTGATTTAAAATCCAGTTCAGTGCTTTTTCTTTAGCCCTCGAAAAAGAAGAAGTTACCTGAACGGGCGGAAGCGTTGTCTTTTGGGGAATGGTCTGAACCAAGGCAGGGACTATGGGCTTTTCTTCTTCCATCACTACATTCATGAGACGAGTCATAAAATCTATCAGTGCTTTTTGACCACGCTCTTCTTGATCTCGAAGCTCAATAGAAATTCTAAAGAGTAATGTTCCCTCTTGAATCCGTCGCCTCGGATTTCCCCAGAGATACCAATATGCCACCAAATGCATGTTATTCCCTTTTTGAGCAATCATATATCGAATGGGAAATGTTCCTTGATCTGTCATCACCTTTTTAATATCCCTCACCGCTACATCCCAGCCATCGCTCATGTAGCACACTTCAGCAGAGTGAAATTGACTTTCATGCGCTCCGTAAACCATCATAAGCCATAAATCATCGTTGGTCTTTTGATGATGATAGAGACGAAAAAGCTTGATATCTGCATACTGATGTTCAATATCTTTCCCAACCCAATCTCCCAATACCGATGGAAAGTACGAAATAAATTTTTCTGAAAAAAAATTACTACTGGCTGCCATTTTTCCTTCATACGAAGAAAAAGGATATAAAGAAGTATCCGCAATAAATTGATAAGGAGCTTGAATAGAAGAATCTTTAAAATGAATCTTGATAGAAAAATCGGGTTCAAAATAACGATGTTTTACCCAAATTAACCCACCCAATAATAGAGTTAATGCTAAAATGAGTCGAAAAATTTTATAAGACACCCTGAAATCCCCAGAATTAAAAGCGTTGATACACCGTAAAAAAAGATTCCTGAAAAATCATGCCAATAGTTCATAGCAATCACCTCGCCCGCGTAATGCCCAACCAGAATCAAAACAGTTACTCTCATGAGATTAACCACAAAAGCCAAAGGCAAAAGACTTACAAAAATCATGAGTTTTGTCTGAAAACGTATCTTTAAAAAATAAAGAAAAAAGGATGCTAGAGAAAAAAGGACAAGCCATGATTTAATTCCCGTACAATCTGACGCAATCTGAAAACTGGCATTGGGTAATTGTAGCCGGATTCCGTCTTGAATAATAGAATAACCCAGACCACGAATAATGGATGCACAGAGAGAAGCAATAACGATCTGAAGCCTACCTGAAAACTCCGATAGATACGGCAAAGGCACCGCCCATAAAAAATAAACTCCAGGAAATGAAAATTCCTTCCAAAAAGAAAGGTCAAACCATAAACACTGAAGCGCGATAAACCAACATACAAAGGCCATCCCCCCTAAAAAAGGAAGATGGGTTTTAATTCCAAATACAAAGAAAAAAAGAAATAGGGAAAAATACAAAAGTGAAAAAAGAATGTTTTGTTGATATAATCCTAAAATAGAAGAAGATCTGTGTTCCCAAATAAATTTAAAATAGAGAAAAATGCTAAGACCACCAATCGCAGCCCCATGGGCATAAAAGGGATCCATTTTCCACGTCAGCCATAGATATTGAAAAAAAGAACCAAACAACACATACGTAAGAGCAGCACAGAGAAGAATCACCAATGCTGCTCCTGCTTTATTTACCATAGATATTTTCGAGTCCGCAGCAAACCAAATCCAAATACCACAAATCCAACTCCAAACATCCAAAGCCCATTCATTTCAGGCGCACCTGGAGGAAGCATAGGTTGTCGTTCCAGTGTTCCTCTCCCCCATCGGATTCTTAACGTTCCACTGGCAGATCCTTGCACGGTTCTTGTGTCGACCACTCCTACCGCAGAAGCAATCCCACTAATCGTCACTTGACCCGGTTCTCGGGTAACCGTTGCACCGGTTGTGGCCGTAGCAGTATTACTCACGGTTCCAGAAGCTTGCACATTGGGAGTAGAAACACTTCGAGTAATTTCCTCGGCAATTGTATAACTTCCCTGCATGATGAGGAATAATCCCATCACCATCGTTGTAAAGAGTATCTTTTTCATGGTCCTCACCTTCCTTCTTCTAGGTCGATCTGAACCACCGCTCCAATCGGATAAAGCCACTGAAGTAGAGGATCCATCGACCACCTCACTCCTTTTTCTGACAAAATCTTAAATTCTTTGACATCGTAATCATCTATATCCCACCTTATCCCACTCGAACCATCCCAATCATCCTTTCCACTGACAGTAACCCCATTTAATAAATTTGAACTGCCGTTTCCAGCTTTTCCATTCCCACCGATCACTGAAAATCGGCTAATCATTCCTTTTTTCCCCTTTTCTCCTTTTTCCAACATCTCTACGGTATAGAGTTCTCCCGGTTTTAGTCGTGCCATTCCTGCTTTCACCACAATTTCTCTTAAGGGAGCCTTTGCTTCTTCAACTACTTCAATCACTGCGTAGCCTTGAAAAGGAGCTTCTTTCATATCGATCCCTTTAATCGTATACATTCCTTCTTTCTTAAAAACAGAACTCACTTCTGAAATTGCTGCCATTATCTCTGTCTTCTGTTCCGTTATTGTATAAATTTTTTGGGCTCTTATTTCCGTACCATTTACCTCCACTTTTTTAGCTCCACTCCAGATGAGATAGAGCTTTCGAAGTCCAACTTTTTTCTCCCATTCAAAAGGAGTACTCGGTTTTAAGTTTCCTCCGCTAATCCTATATTCCAAATGTCCACTTTCTCTAAAAACTGTATCATAAGAACGGGTCATATCCTGAGTTGGAGCGGATACCAAGACCACCCACATCAACACACGTTCTACTAATTTAATATTAACTCTTCTCTCATGTAATATCAATGGAGCCTGCTTTATTCTCATTAAAATCTCATTAAAAGAAAATTCATGGGTCCTGTCACCCTCAGTCTTTGTAGTAGCCTCCCCGCACGGCTTTCCAGTCTAAGAGAAAAGTAATATAGTGCCGAAAGGCTTTAAAATTATCAGGATCTGCTCCCTTATTAATTTGAAACGTCGTATCAGTTGTTAAAATCACCCAATCCAATAAAGGATAGGAAATAAAAGTTTGAAAAATATGTTTATTTGTCATCCCATAGTTTTCACTCGCAATGACAGAATCCAGTCGATACAGTCCCTCCACCAAAAGCTTATCTTTTAAAAACCGCTCCTGAAGTCGAAATGTGCCCGAACGGGTCAATTCTGCCGGATGATCTCTAAACCGCATCTCATACCCCAGCTCCAAATTCTTAAAAAATGGCAGACGATAATTGATAATCCCCTTCCAATCTCTGCGATCCCGAGTTCCTTTGGTATAATCATTAAAAAAGAATGTCGCAATTGTTGAAAGATATTCACTAAAATCATAACTAGAAGAAATCCCATAACTAGCCAAATGATCTACATTCAGCGTTCCACCGGCTCGAGTAGTTACGTTGGGTTCAGCGGAAAAAGAAAGAATTGAAAAGAAAGGACCTTTTTCATATCGAAGTAAACTATATCCAGACGAAAACCATTCATCAGTGCGGAAATTATAGGTATGAGGATGGCCGGCATTTTCAAAAAGCTCCTGATCATACCTTCCAGAGAAAAAAAGTCGATCTTTCCACACAGGATAATCCAGCCTTAAAGACATAATTTTTTCATTATAAAGATAATCTCGAAAACCGGTCTCAGCATCCCTAGAAGCATATTGGGTCAGCAGTGCCCTGGCTTCGATCAACTTATTGGCATCAAATTTATAAGTAAGCTCATGGGAAAACACATGCTGATATTCTTTATTGGTTAACTGATTGGTCAACGCACTGTGGTAATTATTCACAAATAAATTATATCGGGTAATATACACCGGCGCTTTTAAAAGACTCACCCGTTTTAACCCTTGAAGCGATTCCACATACGAAGGATCAATGGATAAACTTTTTTTGTAATATTCAATTGATTTTCTCCACTGCCCATTAAAAAAGTAAAGCTGTCCTAGTCCAGCATATGCTCCCGCACTTTGAGGGTTAATTTCTAACGCTTTCTTATAGAGCTTTTCGGATTCCTCTATTTTATTTTGCCAGCTATACACGCGTCCCAAGGAAATATAACTTTGGATATCTCGTTCTTGCAGCGAAATGGCCTTTTTAAAAGCAGTAGCAGCCGCATCCACTTGAGCTGTGTGGCTATATAACATCCCTAAATGGGCCTGAATATCTCCCCGCTCGGGATCAATTTTAGCGGCTTTTTCATACCAATGAATACTTTGCTTAATGGCACCTAATTCCCCATACATATACCCAATTGATATATGGCTATCTATATTTTTAGGCGTCATTTCTAAGATCTTAAGCTCAATATCAATGCCCTTGGTATATTGCCCACTCCATTTATACGTATCGGCTAACCCTTTAAGCACTTCTGGATCTTTTGGATATTTTTGGAGAAGTTTACGATATACTTTTTCGCTCTCCACATACTGCTTATTCCAGCTATACACTCGACCTAATCCCAATAAAGATTCTTTATTTTCAGAATCATATTTTAAAGATTTTTGAAAGATTTGAATGGATTGAGTATGACTGCCTTGAAAGCTATAGACTCTGGCCAATCCTGTCATGGCATCTATATGATCCGGATGTTTTGCTAAAATCCCTTTATAAAGTCGAATGGATTCAGAATATTTTTTTTGCCAAGAATAAACAGCCGCTAAGCCAAGTTCCGCATCGACATTCCCCGGTTGTTTTTTTAAGGCCTCTTTATAAATATCAATAGATTCATCCCATCGTCCACTCCAACTCAAATACTTGGCCAACTGCACCAGTGCTTCAATATTATTGGGGTTTTCTCTAACCAGCTTTCGATAATGATCAATGTCTTTTGAAAAATCCTGAGGAAAAGCCAGATGAAAACTAAAGAGAAATGCTAAGAAGAGGATGACTGCTGAAAACCGGTATGTTCGAACTTTTCCCAAGATTTTTTGCCTTTAAGAAAGTCCACAAATCCTTTAACCTGCCACATCATCAAATACTGCCTATATCCAATGTTAGACAAGAGAGCAAAAAATATCAATAATAATATGTCCTTAAGGCCGGTTGAAAAGAAAATATTATAGTTCCCATACTCCGTTTTATAGCCTGGCCCAATCCACATCCCTACGAGTAACGTCAGCACTGACAAAAACATCCCATACACAATAGCCAGCAATAAAAATAAAATTAAATAGGGTGTGTGGATATAGCCTAAAACATAAAAAATAGGTAAACTCACATAGCCCAAAAATTCACACAACGGTCCTAAAAATTCAAAAATAAATTGATAGGGCATCGCAAAAAGCCCGGTTCTCCCATAAAAGGGATTAAAGAGCATGCGCTTATGAAACCATAAAGACTCCATCAATCCTCGATACCACCGATTTCGTTGCTTTCCTAAATTAACATAGCTGGCAGGAGCTTCTGTCCACGCTAGGGGGAAAGGAAGATATTCTATCTTAGCCTTTATTTTATTTTCTTGAATATATCGATACAGGCGCACCACAATTTCCATGTCTTCACATACGGTATCCACGGCCCCACAATATCGAAGGCCCACTTCTGTTTTCATGTTTTTGGTTAAATAGCCCCCGATTTTTAAAAGAAGTTCACGATTAAAAATAGAAAAAACACCTGAAAGTACAACGAGGGAATTTAAAGTCGCCAGTGCCGTTCGTCCTATATTAAAGGATCGGGCATATTCTACAATTTGAAATCGCTCTATTGATTTCTTAGGTAATCCCACTTTTAGAACCTTCCCTTTTTCAACGATACAACCATTAACAATTCCTACTTGCCCTCCTACACCTACAACATATCCGGGATGATCTAAAAAAGGTCTCATTCCAATCAGAAGTGCTTGTTTATCCATCAAACTATCGGCATCCATACTGCAAACATAAGAATGCTGGGCAATATTAATGCCCGCATTTAAAGAATCTGCCTTGCCTCCATTTTTCTTGTCTATTAAAATGATACGCACAATATTGGGTTTGTCCCTTAGTTCTTGTCTTGGAATTTCATAAATACCCAGTACTTTTTCAGTCCCTAAAGTCGATGAATAAGAGCCTAAAAAAGGCTCAAAGGAAAATGCGTTCTTAACTCGCCTAAAAGTAGAATCTGTCGATCCGTCATTAATAATAATGATCTCGAAACAGGGATAATGAAGATTCATAAGAGACTTAATGCTTTCCACAATGGCATTTTCTTCATTATAGGCTGGCATTAAAAAAGAAACCGAAGGAAGTCCGGGATGATCGTAGAGTAAATTAAGATTAGACACCCTTCCCCAACGGACATAGTTTTTAATTTTATACGTCGCTACAAAAAATAAAATCAAAGACAGCGCGTCATAGATAATTAAATAGGCAATGATGGAAGCTTGCAAAAAATAAACAATAAAGAAAATGGCTGTCATCATGAAGAAGGTCCTTCCATGAGCTGTCGATAGGTTTCATAATAATGAATCGCCATTCCAAAAAAACTAGGCTCATGCATAAAGTAGTTTTGCGTATCCTCATAAATACTTAAAAAATAATCCTTATTCATCCCAGAAAAAGATAATTTTGAAGAAGGCACATCTACTGCAATTTCTGATTTTAAAATGACTTCTTTATCTTGAATTTTAAGTTTAAAAATTTCTTTAGAAATACTTTCTGGAGTATCTTTTAAATCTTCTCGAAATCGACGCATATAGGCAATGCCTAGCTCTTGATATTGATCAAAAAACATAAAAAGCTGTCTTGGATCTAACTGAATTTTTTGGGAAAGATTGGCCAGTTGAACGGGCTGGTTGGATCTAAAAATAGCAAAAATTTCATGAGGCAAGGGATAGGTTTCAATCCCCACTAACACTTTTTTACCAGCCGAATTGGCATAATAAATTTCATTCCTTCCATGAACAATGGTCCCATCTGCTCCATACGCTTTGGTGCGATAATCCATAATCCCCACATTATCGACAATATCAATGATATGAAAACTAGCGGGCTTTCGAACTCCTCGCCAAGTGATTTCAACGGGAACTTCAAAATCAAAATTCGCCTCCTCGTACCAAAAAGGGATATCTACCCCAAATACAAAATTAGAAAGGCCTGAATTTTGAACCAACGCTTGTGATTTTTCACACAATTCTAGATACTGCTTCATGACCCCTTCGCGAATAACTCCCCAATAAGAGGGAATCAAATAAGGCTCATTATCATGATGAATCCCCGTAAAGCGTTCCGATGAAGAAACACGTTTATTATATTCAATAATCGATCGAATCTGGGCATACACTTTTTCATGCCAAGGCTTTAAGGCAAAGCGACTAAATCCATCCAGGGCTTGCACCTCAATTTGATAAGAAGAAGCACGAGCAATAAACTTTCGAAGCTCTGGCTCATATTTTAAAATACAGCCATACGTTCCATCTGTTTTTTTCTGAAGTTCATATTGAAGCTGAAAGAAAATAAGATTAACGCCATTTTGAGTACAGAATTTAAAAAACTCATCTTGAGCTTTTGGATTTTTAAGTTGACGAACGGTATGCCAAAGCCACATGGCTTTATAGAGCTTTTTACTCACCTTCTCCGGCTCCCCCCTGTCATTCTGAGCCGAAGGGTCACTGACCCAAGGCGAAGAATCTCGAGACGTTAAAAAAGCCACATCATCCACATACAGAGTCCCTTTAGATTTTTCTCGAAAATTAAAAGTTAATCCCGCTAATTTTTTAAAGTGGAGATTTTTATAAAACTCTTGTTTAAGTGGTATCAAGACTCGTTGCCATTCTGTCGTAATACCCCCTTTCAAATAATCAGATATTTTTCCATAATACACAGAGTCTTCTGTTTTTTCCCAACTGGCATCGGCCAACTGAATGGACACATCTTCTTTCCCCTCTTTTCCTCGAACCCAGAAAGATAAATACTGAAGCTTTGTAGCATCTAAATAGATTCTTTCTTTAGGAGGTTTTTTAAAATCAAAAAAATGCACCCAGGCCCCACAAAATCCTTGAGATTCTTTTTCATAAATAATTTCTAAACTTCTCCCCACAGAACCACGAAAAATGGTTGGATTTAGCGTTACAAAACTTTTAGAAGGTGCTTTTTGGAATTCATTAAAAAATCCACCTACTTGATTTTCAAGTCCATTATTGAAATCCGCTATCTTAGCGTATCCATCGACAATCGTTGGAGGGATACTCTTAAGCATTCCCATATCAATTTTCCCCGATGAAAACGATTTTTCAGGGGAATGATGATACAATTGGCCTACTTTCCAACCAAACTCTTGGCCATAGTGTCCCATTGAAATTGTTTTAATGTCTTTGACTCGTTTTAAATCATACTGAGAAAGAAGAATAACCACGGGGTCCCAATGCTCTGAATGAGATTTTCGAGGAACCGAAACCACATCTTTTACTTCTAAAACTCCCTCAGCCGGCTCATTAAAATCAAACACGAGGAATTGCGCTTGGGAAACACTGGCCCCCTTCGCTTCAAATTCCCGAATGGGAATTCCGGTTTGCGTCCAAGAAGATATGACAGAAAAGGGAAGATATTCTAAAATGGGACCAACGTATTCAATGTGACCGTTCGCCTCTAATCCTACATTAAAATTTTGAACATCTTTTTCCCCTCGAATTCGAAAAGCCAAGAGTGCACTGTGACTGAGATCCCTCGCTTTGCTCGGGATGACAGGTTGAAGGGGAATTTTTATCTTACACTCATTTCCGCCTAAGGTATTAAAAAGAATTTTATACACTCCTGTCTTCTCTGAAAGTTCACAGAGAGCTTTTTGGGCTTTCAGGGGAACCACCGGAATATCAGAACCACCGACTTGAAGTTCTTTTTGGATTTGCCATAGAGGGTTCTTCTGTGCCCAACTTAAAGAGCTAAAACAAAAACATAGGGACAAAAATATGATCTTCCGGGTCCTGTCGCCAAAAGACAATCTCCACCGTCCGTCCTCGCATACGCTCCGGGCGCGGCGGCGGAGCCTCTCTTTTGGCGCCACCCACTCATACCCACATATTTTTCTCATAAAGATTTTTATCCCATTAGCACATGAACTTCATAAACCTTTCCCGCCGGCATCTGAGGAATAACATTCCCTTCTATTCTCTTCCCATCCACCGTCACTTCCTTCACCCCACTCTCCACGCCTTCTGGATTTTCAATATGAATTTTATAGAGCGCTCCTCGAAAGGCCCGTTCTATAGAAAATGTTTTCCAATGAGAAGGCACACAGGGATCTATCATTAATCCTTCAAACACTGGCCTCACCCCTACCATCCACTGCGTTGCCGCAATAAACATCCACGCCGCTGTCCCCGTATTCCAGTTAAACGCTCCCATTCCAAACTGAGCATTTCCAGGACCATAACAATATTCGGCATACACATAGGGTTCTGTCTGGTATCGCTCTACTGTTTTGGCAGGGTTATAAGGAGCAATTTTTGTAAAAAGTTCATAGGCTTTTTTTCCTTTTTTACTCATCGCATAGCTTACAATGAGAAATGCACACGCATGAGAAAAAATAGCCGCATTTTCTTTCGTCCCCGGCGCAAAGGCTGTCATTCGTCCAATCTGGGGATCATATTGGGTATAATAGGGAGAAAACATGGCCGGACCCATTTCTGTTTCCAAGTGCTCTTCAATAGCACGAAAACATTTTTCAGCTCGTAACTCTGGGGCAACCTTGGATAATATGGCCCACGATTGTGTATTTAAATACACTCGATTGGCCTCACCTGTTTTTGATCCTAAAATTTTTTGAGAGTCAGTAAAAACACACCGATACCAATCTCCATCCCACCCCACATCATTAATAATTTTTTTCATTTCTTCATATCGAGAATGCATGAGTGCTTCATCTTCTTTTTTTCCCAACCACAAAGCCATTTCCTCTACACATAATAAAGCTCGTGCATACGCCTGCCCCAACCAAACAGATTCTCCTTTTCCTTGAATTCCACATCGATCCAAAGCATCGTTCCAATCGGCTTTCCAAAAAAGAGGCAAGCCATGTTCTCCTCGACTCTTCCAAAAATGTTCCATGGCCCTAAGACAATGCTCCCATACGGAAGCCTTATCTCCGTCTAAAAATGAAATCTCTTTTTGTAAAAAATCTTTGTCTCCTGTTTCTTTGACATAGGTAGACACCATAAAAGGAATCCACACGGCCACATCACTTTTCCCTAAAATCCCTTTGTCCGTTCCAATTTCCCATGGCCCTTCAATATCTGAAAAACCAGCCACGGCATGTCCGCTTTTATATTGATAAGTCAAAAGCCGTTCAATCCACTCTCGACATAAAAAGGGATCAATCGATGCCACTCCTTCCACATCTTGAGCCGTATCTCGATATCCCCTTCCTCCTTCTCCGGGGCTATAAAAAGACGCCGATCGCCACCGTGTAATGTGCAATAATTGGTATTTTCCCCAAAAATTCGTCATGAGATTAAATTGGGGATCAGGGGTTTCAACTTTCATTCCAGATAATTTAGTTTCCCACATCACTTTTGTCTTTTGTAAAAGATGCTTGGCTTCTTGTGGCTTCACATGATCCTTAATGATTTTTTCAATGTCTGATTTTTTTTCTGTAAAGCCTAAAACAAAAACACAGGTTACTTCTTGTTGTGGTTTTAAGGTCAGAGGAATTTCCATTACTCCCACCATCTCTTCTCCCCGAACAGGCTCTGAAGAAAGCTTCCCCTTTTTTAGCATTTTAGGATTTGATATGCTCCCATACTTTCCAACAAATTTTTCATAATTTAACTCATAACCAGAAGGTTTTAGAGAGCTGGCAAAAAATCCATACGTTTCATATTTTCGACTACTATTGGGATGCTTAAAAGCCACAATCGACTGAAGAGCTGGATCATAATATCCCTCATTATAGAGAACCATAATATTTTTATGATCCTGCTCCATGTAAAAATCTCCCAAAAGCCAATGCACGTAGGGATAAATGGAAAGAGTTTTTGTTTCTAAACTTGTATTTTTAAAAGTAGTAACCCACACTTCACAGGAAGCTTCGGGAGGAACAAAATAGGTGAGAGTCGCTTCCATATTTTGATGTGCTGCATAAATAGAACTGTATCCAAAACCATGAGTAGCCTGCCAATAATCGAGTCTCTTACACAAAGGTTGCCAATTGGGAGTCCACACCTCCCCCGTTTTTTGATCTTTTATAAATACATAACGCCCTGGACGATCGGATCTAAAATTTTCCCAGTGTAGTATTCGGTGTAATTTAGAATCCTTATAATAACTATAGCCTCCTCCTGTTTGCGATACCAAGGCATGATACTGGCTGTTACTCAAATAATTAATCCACGGTTTTGGGGTATCTGGCCGTGTAATCACATACTCATGCTGTTCATTAAAGAATCCCCAAGCCGTCTTTAATTCTAATTTTGGTTTTTTAATAAACATCGTTCACTCCTTTATGGCTCCGGCGGTTAAGCCTCTAATAATCATTTTTTGAAAGACAAGAAAAATAAGAATCACAGGAGCAGAAGACAAAGCTGCTCCGGCCATGAGATGAACCCAATCCACCCCATGAAGTCCTTTATAGAGCGCTAATCCCACGGGCAGCGTTCTCATTTCTGTCGTATTTGTCAGTAAAAATGGGTATAAAAAAGTATTCCATGCACCTAAAAAAGTATTAATCCCCACAACGGCCAACGCAGGCTTTGAAAGAGGCATTACAATTTTAAACAAAATTTGAAAATCGCTGGCACCGTCGAGTTTTGCCGCTTCTTCAAGACTTAAGGGTAATTGATGCAAATACTGTTTTAATAAAAATACGTTAAAGGGCAAAACGAGCGAAGGCACAATTAACGCCCAATAGGTATTAAGCCACCCAAAATGTTTCATTAAAATAAAGGTGGGCACCATGATGGTTTGCGCTGGGATCATCATCATGAGAAGTACCGTTCCAAAAAAAAGCTTTTTCCCTAAAAATTCTCTTCTGGCAAACGCATAGGCCACCATCAAAGAAAAAATAATATTTCCAAGGGTCACACATATCCCGACAAATACACTATTTAAAAAATATTGATCAAAGGGGCCAGCTGCCCATACATCTTTAAAATTTTTTACGGTCCACTGTTTTGGAAAAAGCTCATTCATCGACATGAGGAGATTTCCTTCAGGTTTAAAGGCCGTCGTAAACATGAGGCAAAGAGGAAAAAGGGAAATGACGAGAAGACAACATAGAAATAAAAATAAGATTATCTTCTTCATATTTTTTCCCTCAGCAGGCGCATCTGAAAATATGAAAACGCACAAATGATCAGCGCTAAAAGATAGGCTACTGAAGATGCTTCACCCATTTTAAATTCACTAAACCCCTTTTCGTAGAGATAATACACAATTGTTGTCGTCGATCTGGCCGGTCCCCCTTTGGTCATTGTAAAAATTTCTGGAAATACTTGAAGTGAATTAATCGTATTAATCACCACCACAAATAAAATCATGGGCTTTAGTTGAGGCAGAGTAATCTTAAAAAATTGCTGAACCGCATTAGCTCCATCCAGCCTTGAGGCCTCATACAAAGATTGAGGGATCGACTGAAGAGCTGCCAAAAATAAAATGAGATAATAACCCGAGCTAGACCACACTGCCATAGCCATAATCGCTGGCAATGCCCACGTTTTATGAATGAGCCACGAAGGATCTGGTTTTGGGAGGTAAAGCGTTGTTAATATAAAATTTAAAAAACCATTTTCCGAATAAAAATAAGTAAAAAGAGTGGCAATAACAATAATAGAAGTTACCACTGGCAAGAAAAATCCTGCCTGAAAAAGAGATTTGAATGGAACTTTTCCATGATCAATAAGGGTTGCTAAAAGAATAGAAATAACCAGCGTAAAAGGAACCGTTCCCACAGCAAAAAAGAGCGTATGATATAATGCTTTCCTAAATTCTGAGTCTTTTAAAATTTCAATATAATTTCGAATCCCAATAAAAGAAAGATGAGAAGTTAATACATGATAACTTGAAAAACTAATGAGAAAAGCATACAGCAACGGATACAAACTAAAAATCAAAAAAAGTAAAATCCATGGAGAAATAAAGATCCACGTTGAAAAGGCCCCAATAGGCTCCAGTCGATTTCGGAAAAACCAACATCCTAAAAATAAAATTACTATTAATAATAAAATCCACACAGTCAGTTTTTTATCTGAAATTTCTCCTTTTTCATGAGTTTCCTGAAGGATACGGTCAATATCCAAAGACGTTTTTTGAATAGCTTTTTCAATGGGCTCTTCTTGCAACATCACTTGGTCAATCATCGAAGATAAAACACGTTCCATTTTTATCCACCCGATATGAGCTGGGGGAGTTTTGGTAAAACGCATTTGTTCTGAAAAACCTTTCATTCTAAAGTCGCTGGAAAAAAAGGGATCATTTAAAGCTTCTTTTAATGAAGGCAAAACATTTCTTTGCTCTTTCGATAAAAAAATCTCCACTTCTTTGGAAGTTAAATATTGCACAAAAGTAAAAGCTTCTTTTGGATAAGAACTCTTTTTAAGAATCACCAACATCTCTCCTCCTCCAAAAGAATAAGGAGGCAGATGCTCTTCGGGCGTGGGTACGGTTGTCACCCCGTACTCTAATAATGAATTTGTTTTGGCAATGGACTTAAAATTCCAAGCGCCAGACAGCATGATGCCTACTTTTCCAGCAGAAAACATCTGATCAATTTGTTCTTGGCGATTAAGAAGAGAAAAAGATTTTAACTGACGATAAAAAGAAAGCGTATTCTGTGTAGCCCTGCTATTTAAAATGGTCTGACTGAGATCTAAAGACAAAACATCGCTCCCCCCATTCCATAAATATGGGATAAACGTTTGCCATGGAGAAAATTCTTCCGCTACAGAAATTCCATACCCATACATATCTGGCCCAAGATTTTTAATCTTTTCTGCTGCCGAAAGAAGTTCTGACCATGTTTTAGGAGGATGATGAGGATCCAAACCCGCTCTTTTAAATAATACTTTATTATAAAATAAAAATCGCGTTCCCACGAGCCATGGCATTCCATAGATTTTACCTTCATGCGTCACGGGTTCCCACATGAGATATTTATCTTTTAGATCTTTCACCTCTTCTGTAAGATCTCGAAGTACACCACTTTGAGAAAAGTGAGGGCCAAACGTTGATCCAATTTCAAAAATATCCGGAGCATTACCCGCTATCATGCTTGTAATAATTTTATCGTTTCCAAAATCCCAACTTAATTGTTGGAGGTGAATTTTAATATTTGGATTTTCTTTTTCAAAACGTTCGACAATAAACCGAGACTGTTCTTCATCCATACTAAATTGCCAAACATGAAGATCTGCCGCCAAAGCCACAAAAGACACAGAAGAAAAAAGAAACATGAAAAAAAATATATTTTTTTTCATGGTACCACATCCTTCATCTTTAAACGCTCCAACATTTTTTTGGCATAAAGACGATTCGTAGGATCAGGGTCTGAATTTAAAATGTCGTTAAAAACAGAAATAACATCTTTATCTTTCCACAGCTGCAATGCCATCATGGCTCTTTTTCGAAGAGCCACGTCCTGACTTTCTCGTGCTGTGCTCACAAATGCTGAAAACCCATGATCTTCTACTCCATATTTTTTCACAAACAATCGATAATCTACCCCTAAAAATTCAAAAACCTGCTGAGATTCTTCTTGAGGCTTGAGCTTGATCTGAGCAAAAAAGAGTTTTTGAAAATCCATTTCTTGAAGCATGGCAATAGCTCGATCAAAAATCTTTTGATCTTTTTTTAATACCAACGCCCATAATAATCTTGCCCTTACCAGAGAAGAAGGATCACTTAAGTGAAGCGTCAGCTGTTTTAAAATAGCTGAATTTTTAAAATGAGTCAGCACATCTACCGTCGAAAGGCGAACCATTTCATCGGGGTCAGATAACTTCTTAAAAAGAAGAAGAATAGCCTCTTCATCCTTCCATTTTCCCAAAAGAGAGACAGCGATAGATCGGATGTGAGGATTTAAATCATCCAAATAATCATAGACAATCTGACAGAGCTCTGGATGATTCCACTGCTCTAACACAAATAGAGCACTTTCTTTTCCAAAATCATTTTGAAGTTTCAATAAATGAGGCAAAATATCTTCAACAGGCATTTTTGAAGCAGCAATGGTTCTGACCAAATGATATCTTAAATTTTCATTGGGAATATCAAAGAGCTGAACCAAAAGTCCAAAATTAGCCATGGCTTGTTCCTGCTCGTGAAATAGAGGTTCTACCAAATCATAAATAGCTTGGACGCAACACTGTTTTACCAAACTATGTTCTTCAGGATCTCTATAAGCATCAATTAAAAATTGAACATCATAAATAACCCCTACTTTTCCCAATTTTAAAACAGATTTTTCTCGCTGAATCACATCTGAAGACTCTTTTAAAATCCGCCGAAGTTCAGCCTGTATACCCACCAATTCAAATAGAACTTTTAATTCTTCTTTTTTTTCTTTCTCAGATCCTTCAAAGAGCTCAAAGAAAAAGGGTTCAAGATAAGCAGCAGAACCCATTTTTTTAAGTTTTTGGATAATGACTTTTCGTTTGATATCATTCCCGTAGAGCCATTCTTCAAAAAGTTTTTTAGTTTGAAGCTCTCGTTTTTCTTCTTTTGAAGATGACACTTTAATGAGTAATTCCCGCAAGATAGCCCAAATTAACAATATCCCAATTAAAGCTCCCAATGCGTAAATAGATAGTTCCAGTAGCCTCTCAGGCATAAAAATATCCCTTCATAGATCCTTTTCGGTCAATTTGGTTGATTTATTAAGTTGATTTTGTTAGCTTTTTTGTCGTTTTATGAAGCCCTTTAAAAATGAACCTTTTTGTGATTTTTCAAAAGAAAAGAATAAAAAAGCATTACAACTTGCTTTAGAGAGTGTAAAAAAACAACTGGGGGAAACTTACCCACTTATTATCGGCGGGAAAAGGGTTACAACTCCAGAAACATTTTATTCTTTTAACCCTTCTAATACCACAGAAGTTATTGGAACCTTCCAAAAAGCAACGCCCTCTTTGTGCGAGGAAGCCATGGAGGCCGCTCTCACTGCTTTTGAATCCTGGAAACAAGTTCCTCCTCAAAAAAGGGCCCAATACCTATTTAAAATGGCAACCCTTATGCGGCAGAAAAAGTCAGAACTATCTGCATGGCTCATTTTAGAAGTGGGAAAATCCTGGCGAGAAGCTGATGGAGATGTTTGTGAAGCCATTGATTTTTTAGAATACTATGGCCGAGAAATGATTCGTCTTTCTCGTTCCCCAAAACTCATCTCCATACCGACAGAAAAAAATGAACTTCGATATATTCCTTTGGGAGTTGGAGTCATCATTGCTCCCTGGAATTTCCCTCTTGCCATTTTGGTGGGGATGTCAACCGCTGCCATTGTCACAGGAAATACCGTTATTATAAAACCCTCTATGTGTTCTTCGGCAATCGCCTATCAATTTAAAAAAATCGCAGAAGCCGCAAAACTTCCCAGTGGCGTTATTAATTTTATAACGGGCAGTGGAAGTTTGGTAGGAACCTATCTTATTAAACATCCTAAAACACGGTTTATTTCTTTTACCGGATCTAAAGAGGTTGGTATTCAAATTAATGAAGAAGCCGCCCATGTTCCACCGACGCAGAAATGGCTTAAACGCGTTATCTTAGAAATGGGAGGAAAAGATGCCATTGTGGTAGACAATGAAGCTGATTTAGAATCTGCTGCTAGTGGTATTGTCCGATCTGCCTTTGGTTTTCAAGGACAAAAATGTTCTGCCTGCTCTCGAGCCATTATTCATGAAAAAGTATATGACAAACTGCTCCCTAAAATTATTGAAAAAACAAAACAACTTAAAACGGGAGATCCTCAAAACCCCCAAATGTTTTTAGGCCCGGTCATCAATGCCGAATCATTGAACAAAGTCAAAGAATATATTGAAATCGGAAAGCAAGAAGGTACTCTACTCGTCGGTGGAGAAACCATTTCCTCTCCAGGATATTTTGTGAAACCCACGATTTTTGGAGATATCGCTCCTACTGCCCGTTTGGCTCAAGAAGAAATTTTTGCTCCTATCCTAGCCCTAATTAAAGCCAAAGATTTTGATGATGCTCTGTCCATTGCTAATAATACTGCCTATGGACTAACAGGTGCTGTATATACAAAAAATAAAACCAAAATTAAAAAAGCAAAAGATGTTTTTTATGCCGGGAATTTTTACATCAATCGAGGATGTACGGGAGCCTTGGTCGGTGTTCACCCTTTTGGTGGGTTTAATCTCTCAGGGACAGACTCCAAGGCCGGCGGTCCAGACTATTTACAACTTTTCATGCAAGCCAAAAGTATTTCAGAAAAAAAATAAGAATTATTTTTTTGACAATGCTTTCAGCTCTTTGATATCACTGGTCTCATCAATCTTATGCCACCGTGGCGGAATTGGTAGACGCAAGGGACTTAAAATCCCTCGGCTATTTATTTGGCCGTGCCAGTTCAATTCTGGCCGGTGGCATTTTTATCTATAAATATCTTTTCGATGTCCAATTTTAAGAACTAAAATAAGCAGTTTTTGTCCTTCCACTTCATATATCACGCGATACTTGCCAATTCTAATCCTAAATATCTTTTCATATCCAGAAAGCTTTCTAGAGCCCACCGGAAATGGATGCGTAGCCAAGCGTTCCATTGCAACAACGATATGCTGAACATCTTTTTTGGGAATTTTTTTGAGGCTCTTTTCAGCAGAAGAAGAAATGACGACCTTATATTTTTCCATGTTTTTTCAATTCAGAAAGAACATCACTCAGGGAACGGAAAGACTCTTTTCGTAGATGTTTTAAATCTTCAATATCCTCTAACTCCTCGAGTTTATCGACAATAGCATTTTCAATAAACCGATTCATTTTAAGGCCTCTTTGACGGCATACTTCTTCAAGCGCCTTTTTAACTCTTTCATCAACTTTTGTAGCAAGCTGCTTTTCAGACATAAAAACCTCCCTTACACTTATGAATATACTATATTTATATAGTTTTGTATAGTTTTATATATCTTATTTATTGTCGTTAAGAAAAACTCTTTTTACGCATACGGATGTTTTTGGGAGTGACTTCCACAAGTTCTGTATCATCAATATATTCAAGACAATCTTCTAAATCCATAGCCTTTGGATGATCAAAGTGATCATTGGTTCCATCTCCTTTAGAGCGCATATTGGAAAGATGTTTTTCCTTGCACACATTAACTCTCATATCCATCCCTCTTGAATTTTGTCCAACAACTTGCCCTTTATACACGGACACTCCTGGCCCCATAAATAAGGTGCCCCGTTCTTGAGTATTGATAAGTCCATACATATTGGTAACGCCCGTTTCATGCGCCACGAGCGATCCACGCTCGCGTTCTCGCAAGGTCCCTACATCAGGTTGATATTGATAAAAAATGGTATTCATAATTCCAAGCCCTTTGGTATCCGTTAAAAACTCCCCTCGAAAACCAAAAAGTTCTCGGGTAGAAACAATAAATTCATAAAAAATAATCCCATTTTCTGTTTTCATATCCACCATCTCAGCATGACGCATCCCCATTTTTTTCATCATAATTCCAGAATAGATTTCAGGAACTTCAATAAAGACTCTCTCAAAAGGAGCATGTGTTTTCCCATTGATCTCTTTTGTAATTACCTGTGGTCTAGACACCTCAAACTCATACCCTTCTCTTCTCATACGTTCAATAAAAATGGCCAAATGCAATTCTCCTCGCCCCGATACAAGCCACGTGCCATCTGGAATATCTTCCACCCGAAGAGCAACGTCTTTCTCGAGTTCTTTATAGAGCCGCTCTCTGATCTGACGAGAAGTTTTAAATTCTCCCTCCTGACCTGCAAAAGGAGAACTATTCACGCTAAATGTCATCCGAATGGTTGGCTCTTCAATTCCCAAAAGTGGAAGCGCCATAGGATTTTCAACATCAGCCACAGTTTCCCCAATGGTAATATCTGGAATTCCCGCAATGGCCACAATATCCCCTGCAGAGGCTTCTGACACTTCTACCTGCTCAAGCCCTTTAAAGGTCATTAAAGACATCAAACGGTATTTTTTCATTTGCCCCGTTCGAGAAATGTGCATGATATCCTGGTTGGCTTTTAGTTGCCCATGATAAATTCTCCCCGTAGCAATGCGCCCTTTAAAATTATTGGCTGTAATCATAGAAACTCTCATTTGCAAAGGCTTCGTGGGATCTCCCGATGGGGCGGGGACATGTGTAAAAATAGCATCAAACACAGCCGATATATCTGTCATCGTATTTAAATTCGGAGTTAATCCTGCTTTTCCTAATTTTGAACTGGCGTACACAACTGGAAAATACGCCGATTCTTCATCTGCTCCCAGCTCAATAAATAAATCAAAAATTTTATCTAATACTATCTGAGGCCTAGCATTAGGTTTGTCTATTTTATTAATGACAACAATAATTTTTAATTTTGTGGCTAACGCTTGCTTTAATACAAATCGCGTTTGGGGCATGGGACCTTCTTTGGCATCGACCAAGAGCAAACATCCATCAGCCATTGATAATACGCGCTCTACTTCACCCCCAAAATCGGCATGCCCGGGCGTATCAATGATATTAATTTTATTCCCCTTCCACTCCACCGATGCATTTTTAGAAAAAATAGTAATCCCTCGCTCTCGCTCCAGTTCATTGCTATCCATAATACAAACGGTATCGACAATTTCTTTGTCTAATTTTGTTTTGGATTGATGAAGCAGCGCATCCACCAACGTCGTTTTCCCATGGTCCACATGGGCTATGATTGCAACATTTCTAATATTCATACAGATTTAAAATAAGAAAAATATTCCTGGGCAATTTTTTTCATGATTTCTACGCCCAGAGGTAAACAGGCTTCGTCGATATTGAAATGAGGGTTATGATGGGAACTGGTAAGCTCCTTTTTTTCATTTTTTGATCCCACAAAAAAGAAACATCCTGGTACTTCATTCAGCATAAATGAAAAATCTTCGCCTCCTAAGGTTCGCTCATCTCGAACTACATTTTTACTCCCAACTACCGATGCCGCTACTTCTGCCACAAAATCAGCCATTTTTTTATCGTTAATTGTTACGGGTGCAGATCTCTCATACTTTAATTCATAAGATGCCCCATAGGCAGAGGTGACTCCTTTTACAGTTCTTTCGATGAGCTTTGGCATTTTTTTCCACATATCTGTACTCATTGTTCGAACAGTCCCAATGAGGGTTGTTTCTTCTGCAATAATATTAAAAGCACTCCCTCCACTCACTCTTCCAATGGTCACCACCGCCGAATCCAGGGGATCCGTTTGCCGACTCACAATGGTTTGGAGCGCTTGAATCACATGAGAAGCCACTACAATACTATCAACCGTTAATTGAGGAACCGCTCCATGGCCTCCCTTTCCCTTAATTTTAATTTCTAGTTTATCGACCGCAGCCATGATGGGCCCTGGTGTCACTCCAATTTTTCCAACGGGTAAATTTTGCCAAACATGAAGGCCAAAAGCCGCCTCAACAGAGGGATTTTTTAATACTCCTTCTTCTACCATCACTCGTCCCCCTTCACCGCCCTCTTCTGCTGGCTGAAATACAAATTTGATATTTCCATTTAAACTTTCATTTTTTAAATGCTTAGCCACCATCAGCAGCGAAGCCACATGGGCATCATGCCCACAGGCATGCATCACTCCCTTATTTTTTGATCGATAGGAAACGGAATTTAACTCTTCAATAGGAAGTCCATCCATATCAGCTCGAAGCAAAATCGTCCGAGAGGTCTTTCCTTTTAACACGGTTACAACCCCGGTTTTTGCAATCCCTGTTTGGATAGAAGAATACCCAAAACTCTTGAGCTTAGCTTGGATCGCCTCCGCAGTTCTTTGTTCTTGATATTTTAATTCCGGATGAGCATGAAAGTCACGTCGCCATGCCACTAAATCCTGTATGTCTTTATCATTCATATGAATTTATGTTTTTACCACAATTTTAATTTCTATTCATCCTTATTTTTTGCTATACTTTTTGGATGCGTTATTCACAGGTGTGCCTTGAATCATGGGGATATGTTTTACCAGAAAAAGTGCTCACCTCTCTTGAAATTGAAAAACAACTTTCGCCTCTCTGTAAAAAGTTTTCCTTGCCCAGTGGATTCTTTGAAATTTTCACAGGGATTAAAGAACGACGGGTATGGGAAAAAGAAACCCTTCCCAGTCATATGAGTACGCTGGCTGCTCAAAAAGCCCTTACAAAAGAAAATCTTAAAAATACCGATATCGACTATCTTCTTCACGTTTCTGTTTCTAGAGATTATTTAGAACCCGCCACCGCGGCTACGGTTCATCACGAGCTTGGATTATCACCCCAGGCCTCTTATTTTGACATTTCTAATGCCTGTTTAGGATTTTTGAATGGCATTTTAGTTCTTTCAAACATGATCGAATTGGGTCAAATTAAACGCGGTTTAATCGTCGGAACTGAAATTAGCACTCCCATGATTGAAGCCATTATTACAAAACTTCTAAACACTCCCAATCTAACCATTTCAGAAGCCTATACCTATTTACCTTCTTTAACGTTGGGGTGTGGATCCGCAGCCTTGATATTGGCACACACTTCTGTTTCTAAAACTAAACATCGAATCTTAGGAGGCCTTTCTCGCACCGCTTCCGAATTTCATACATTGTGCCAGGCCATCCCGGACACAGGACTTTTCAATTTTTCTCCTCAATTATCCATGAAAACGGAGGCCAATACCTTAATGCAAGAAGCAGCCAAGCTGGCTAAAAGTACCTGGACAGAATTTAAACAAGACTTCTCTCTAGAGAACAACTCTATTCATCATATTTTTAGTCATCAAGTCGGCCGAATGCCCCGAGAAGAAATGATGAAAGCTTTGGGAGTAGATCACACAAAAGATTACCCCACTTTTGAATTTTTAGGTAATATGGGATCTGTCTCTTTGCCGGCAACTTTTGCCATGGGCGTAGAAAAAAGGCAAATCCAGGCAAAGGACAATATTATTTTAATGGGGTTTGGCAGTGGCATTAACTCTTTATTTTTTCTAGTACAATGGTAGATACTTCTTCATTTCGACATTTATATCCGTTTCAATCCCATTTTTTAGATATTAATGGGCATCGTTATCATTACGTAGATGAAGGCCAAGGGGAAGTCTTGATCATGCTTCACGGAAATCCAACGTGGTCTTTTTATTGGCGAAATTTAATTACTCATTTTTCCAAAAAATATCGAGTCATTGCTCCCGACCACATGGGCTGTGGTCTTTCTGATAAACCTCAAAAATATCCTTACACTCTTTCTACTCACATCGAAAATTTAGAAAAACTCATTACTCATCTTAATCTTTCCAACATCACTCTTTTTATGCATGATTGGGGTGCTCCCATAGGGATGGGATATGCCACCCAATTTAAGCATCATGTCCGACGTTTTGTCGTTTTTAACAGTGCTGCTTTCTTAGATTTTGAATCTCGGCTAAAACTGCCCCTTCGAATAAAGCTCTGCAGTCTTCCCATTTTTGGAGATATTGTCATTCGCCTATTCAATGCATTTGCCCGGGGTGCTCTTTTAATGGCTATTCATCATCAAGAAAAATTGACTCCCGATGTCAAAGCTGGCTATTTAGCTCCTTACAATAGTTTTAAAAATAGGGTTGCTAATCTCAGATTCGTCCAGGACATCCCCTGGCACCCAGCCATTCCCAGTTATTCTATCCTCGAAAAAATTACGTATGATTTAAGCCACTTCAAAAAATATCCCATGATTATTATTTGGGGAGAAAAAGATTTTTGTTTTACTCACCGCTTTTTAATGGCTTGGGAAGATTTTTTTCCTTACGCCTACACACGACTCATTTCAGATGCCGACCACTATGTGGTTGAAGATGCCTATGAGCGCATTATCCCGTGGGTAGAAAATTTTCTAAAACAAAATCCCTTATGAATGTTGCCCATTATTTGCCGTTGAGAGCCGAAAAGTCTCCCGAAACGAAAGCCCTCTATTTTTTAAACAGCTCTTGGACTTTTTCTGAACTCAATTTAAAAAGTGATACCTATGCTCATTTTTTAAAGAAACAAGGCATTGAAAAAGGCCATCGCATTATTTTGATGGTACGCCCTGGAGTAGAATTTGTGGCCTTGACCTTTGCTCTTTTAAAAATCGGCGCTATTTCTGTCCTGATTGACCCAGGCATTGGGAAACAATATTTAAAGCACTGCATTCGAGAAGTAGAACCTCATGGATTTATTGGAATCCCCAAAGCGCATCTTCTCAGATGGCTATGGCCATCTTCTTTTAAAACCTCTCTCTATAACATTGTCGTTGGCCCAAAATGGTTTTTAGGCATTTCAACTCTTCCCCATTCAATAAAAAAAACTCCCTTCCCCATGGTTGAAACCCAAGACACAGATCCTGCCGCTATTATTTTTACAACCGGAAGCACAGGAATTCCTAAAGGCGTCATCTATGAACACGGCATGTTTGAGGCTCAAATTAAAATTCTTCAAAAAACGTATGGTATTAAAGAAGGTGAAGTCGATATGCCCACTTTTCCCCTTTTTGTTCTCTTTAGTGTAGCCATGGGAACCACTTCTGTCATTCCCGATATGGATCCTACAAAACCCGCCCAATGTAACCCACTCACGCTTACTCAAACCATATTGGATCACAACGTTACCTATAGCTTTGGTTCTCCGGCACTCTGGAACCGCATCACCCAGTACTGTATAGAACATAAAATCCATCTCCCCAGTATGACACTCATTTTAATTGCGGGGGCCCCTGTGCCCTCCACTGTTTTAGAAAGATTTCAAAAAATAGTATCCCCTGAGGCCAGAGTTTATACGCCTTATGGAGCCACAGAAGCACTGCCTGTGACTTCTGGCGAATGGGGAACTTCAGGATATGGAACCTGCGTTGGAAAACCCTTAAACGAACTTCAAGTTAAAATCATTAGAATCACAGATCAATCTATCCTGACATGGGATAAGGGGGATAACTCTTTAGAAATTAATCCAGGCACTATTGGTGAAATTGTTGTCAAAGGCCCCATGGTCACAAAAAGCTATTTTAATCGTCCCAAAGAAACGTCTTTAGCCAAAATTAAAGATCCTACCGATGGAAGTTTTTGGCACCGCATGGGCGATGTGGGATACATAGATTCTCAAGGACGTTTATGGTTTTGTGGAAGAAAAGCCCATCGCGTTCAAACCTATTCCCAAACCCTGTACACAATTCCTTGTGAGGCCATTTTTAATCAACATCCTGAAGTATTTCGATCTGCTCTTGTGGGCGTATCCAAAACACCCGTCATCATCATTGAATTAAAAGATAAAAAAAATAAATCTTTTGAAAAAATATCAAAGATCTCAAAAATGTCCAAAATTAAAGACGAGCTTTTGATTTTGGCCAGGCGCCATCCTCACACCCAAGATATCCAAACCATTCTCTTTCATCCCTCTTTCCCCGTCGATATTCGGCACAATGCAAAAATCAATCGAGAAAAATTGGCTCTTTGGGCAAAGGAAAAACTCTCATGAAAACTTTAGTCACCGGCGGAGGTGGGTTCTTAGGACAGTATATTGTTGAACAATTGTTAGAGGCAGGGCACCAGGTTCGCGTTTTTTCCCGTGGATCTTATCCTGAACTTGAAAAACGAGGAGCCGAACTATTTTCAGGAAATATTCGAAATTCTTCTCACGTAGATGAAGCCTGCAAAAATATCGACTGCGTTTTTCATACGGCAGCGAAAGTGAGCATGTTTGGAAATTATCATGACTACTTTCAAACCAATGTCTTAGGCACTCAACATGTTATTCATGGATGCCAAAAAAATAATATCCATAAACTTATTTTTACAAGTTCTTCCTCCGTTGCTTACCATGGAACAGATCAGCTCAATGCCAATGAAAGTACCCCCTATCCAAAAACCTATTTATCTGCTTATTCTGAAACCAAAGCACTTTCTGAAAAACTCATTCGACATGCCAATGGTCAAAAAGAATTATTAACCGTATCTCTCAGACCGCACTTAATCTGGGGCCCCAGAGATAAGTACATTATCCCCAGACTCTTAGAACAGGGAAAAAAAGGAAAACTTTGGATTGTGGGCACAGGGAAAAACCTTACGGATATTACGTACGTCGAAAATATTGCTAAAGCCCATCTTTTAGCTGCAGAGCATCTAATTCCAAAATCCCCTATCTGCGGGAAAGTCTATTATATTACTCAAGGCAAACCCGTTCTTATGTGGGAGTGGATTAATGAGGTTCTGGGACACATGAATATTCCTCCTGTCACAAAGCATATTTCTTTTAAAACAGCCTATACGGCTGGCGCCCTCTTAGAAACGCTGTATCGCTGGCTTCACATCCCAGGAGAGCCCCCGATTACCCGCATGATTGCTCAGCAGCTTTCCACAAGCCACACCTACGATATCTCTGCTGCACAAAAAGACTTTGGTTACACTCCTTGGATATCGACTGAAGAAGGATTAAAGAGACTATTTAGTTATTTACATGAACAATGATCTTTGTAAAATTATTTCCACTTGCACTTAATGAAAGTTTATTGCCAGCTCGATCCCTGAAGTAAATCCCGTTTATCTCATAACTACCACTTTGGTCATAGGCAAATGTCCGGTATTGTCCAGAAAGTGTCATTGTTCCATCTGTCCCAATAGAGTCTACCTTTAAGATAATACCATCAGCACAATACTCACACATACCTGGAGTATGAATATAAACACGCATCTCTGTTAATAGAAACTGATCTCCTTTTTTAATACCATCCCTACTAAAATTATCATCATCCTTTTCGGCTATAAAAGTTGAAAAACCACTCCCCTCGTCTTTTATTTTTAAAGTAAACTGAATTGCCTCCCCAGCGTTAATTTGAGTTTTCTCAAGTTGAATACCTTGAACAATAACGGGAAGATCTGTATCGGGGCCCGTAAAAACCACATTATTTTGATTTTGTTGACCTGAATCTTGAGTCCCTTGGTTTAACGTTGTTGAACTCTCAGAAGAACTTCCACCGCCGCCTCCCCCGCCACCGCATTGTATCAAGGTTAAAAAGATTAAAAATATTCCCCCGTTACATAGAACCCGCACACACTTTTTCATGAGAATTCTCCTTAGAAAAATAAAAGAAAATAATACCCACAAACGTACAACATCTTGATTTTAATTATAGCCACTTTCAAAGCTTTGTATAGCTTAAATTAATTTAAAGATTAAAATTTCATGAAAAGGATTAAAGAGACTATTTAGTTATTTAAACTGCTCCCTAACGAAAATTTCGATATAGGTCTAACGCTTTTTTCCAAGGAAGAAGAGTCATATCATGGCCAAGATTTCTGGAATGTTCATCCTGGAGAGAAACGATATATAAAGGGACTTCTTTAAAACGAGCACGAAAAGCTTTTAACGATGTTTCATTTTTAATTTGCTTTCCAGATTTAATTTCAAAAGCTAAAAGAGGGCCCTTGCTTCCCTCAATCAACACATCCACTTCCCATCGTTCTTCTCTCCACAATGAAATCTTATGCTCTTTGTTTAAATAATCTTTTATTCGAAATAGTTCATTCATAAACCATGTTTCAAATAATATGCCTGTCTCTTCTGGAGAAGGATCTGAGGTTAATCGGCCTTGAATTGCGCGAACAACACCACAATCAAAAAAATAAAATTTTGGCCGTGCTTTTTTTCTTTCACTCCTGTTAAAAGGCCAAACAAATCTTCCGACAAGGGTGTCTTCAAGAATTTGATAATATTCTTTGACCGTGCTGGGAGCGACAGAACATTCCCGGGAAATATTCGCATATTCAATCATTTGTCCATTTGCCTGAGCCGCTACTTCGAAAAAACGCTGAAACGTATCCAATTGCCTTACCAAAGCCTCAGCCTGAATTTCCTCTTTTAAATAAATCGTATAATAACTTTTTAATAAATGAACGGCTTCTTCCCTTTTTTCTTTTAGAAACAAAGAAATTCTAGGCAAAGTGCCAAACCGCAAAGCATTGTGAAGATAAAACTCTTTCCCAAGCTCAAAAACAGTCAGAGGATGTAAGTGAAATTCCAAAGCTCTCCCCCCTAAAAGATTTGCACTTCCCCGTTTTAATTTTCTAGCGCTGGAACCAGATAAAAAAAACTGATGTTCATACTTTTCAATTCCCATTTGAATATAATCTAAAAGGACAGGAAGTCGCTGTATCTCATCAACCACAATTTTCGATTTTGGTTGCAAAACGGATACCTCTTCCCAAAATAATTTTGGATTGGATCTGAATCTAAGCTCCAGATCTGGGTCTAACAGATCAAAGTACCGATTCGATGGAATCTTTTCCAAAAGCTTTGTTTTGCCTGTCATGCGAGGGCCAAACAAGAAAATAGAGGATAAAACTTGACTAAGATCTAACTCACGGTCATAAATCATATTGTTATTTAATACCATAAATAACAATATATCATTGATTTATGTAATTGTAAAGAAAATCAACCAATGACCCCAGGGTCAGTTTTTTATCCCTCTGATTTTCGAGCCATTGTGGAAGGGGCAAAGAACGCCCAAAGCGTTTTTCAAGCTCCGAAGCCAAGGCCACTAATGCCATGGAATCAAATCCCAAATCTTCTGTAAAAGAAGCCATGTCTTTTAAGTGCTTACGATTCATTTGCTTTCGAACGGTGAGAATGGATTGAACTAATATTTCTCTAATTTCAACTTCAGTCATGTTTTTTTCTCTTCAAAAGCGAACTCATCATATAAAAGAACATGCTGATGATCAAATTTGTACGGAATATAAAATATCTGAATCGATCTTTTAAAGAAATAACGGTATTTAATTTTCCTTCTAGATATAAGGCTTTATATTTTGCCCGTTGTAATTTTCCGCTCGTGGTTTTGGTGAGCGTTCCTCTGGGGAAAATCACCACTTCATCTGGAGCAATTCCAATTCTACTGGACACTTCGCTGACTATTCTTGAAGAAAGTTCATCTCGTTTTTTATAAAAATCTGGTTTTACTTCTGCCAGGACCACCAGTTTTTCAGTTCCCATTTTTTCTTCATACACCCCAAAAGTCACCACACATCCTCGTCTCACACCGGTAATACTTTCCACGACCACTTCAATATCTTGAGGACAAAAATTACGCCCTCCTTTAATGATCATGTCTTTCTTACGACCCACAATATACAAATGCCCGTCGGCCAAATATCCTAAATCTCCCGTATAAAGCCAGTGGTTTCGGATGGCCTGACGAGTTTCAAGTTCTCTTTGATAATATCCATCCATCACAGAAGGGCCTCGAACCGCAATTTCTCCCACATGGCGTTCAGCTAACATATTTCCAAGATCATCTATAATAACCACCTCATGATCCAAAATAGGTTTTCCCACAGACACAAAACAAAGAGTAGGCACTGCTGTCTGAGTCAAATCAGGAATCGCCACTCGATTAAGCTCAAATTCCTCTCGTTGAACCGTATCATAAATAAGTCCTTCACCCGGTTGCACAAAAGAAATGGCCAGGCAGTTTTCGGCCATGCCATATCCCGACACAAAGGCTTTGGGATTAAAACCATAGGGTTCAAATCGTTTAATAAATTTTTCGATGGTGGGCACAGAAATAGGCTCCGCCCCACTAAACGCTACTCTCCAACTCGAAAGATCAATATCTTTCATTTCTTCAGGTCGAATGCGGTTTAAACAAAGACTATAAGCAGAGTTTGGCCCCGTAGACATCGTTGCTTTATATTTTGAAATGGCTAGTAACCATTGTTTAGGATCAAACAGAAATTTTTCAGGAGACATCAGTACGAGCTGCATGCCTGCATAGAGCGTATGTAAAAAAGCCCCGATAAGCCCCATATCGTGAAACAAGGGCAGCCAGCTCACGGCACAATCTCTAGCATTGGATTTTAATCCGTGAATCAAAGATTGAATTTGAGCTACCAACTGCTCATGCCGAATCACAACCCCTTTGGGCAAAGATGTACTGCCAGAAGTATATTGAATAAACGCCACATCTTCTGGAAATACCGTTAAGGGATTATAGGAAAGCTGAACCCCTTTGGGCAATCTATCGACGATAGAAATAACGACAGACTGAGATACTTTTTCAGCTGTTTTTTCACACAAGGCTTTATTGGATTCCGTGGTGAGTACATATTTAGCCGCAGCATCCCGAAAGATATGCCCTAAAACCTCAGCTGCTTTATTTAAACTTTGAAGAATGGTTTCTCGCGTCACCACAGGAACGGCCACTCCACCGGCCATTAAAGTTCCTAGAAAACTTGTTAAAAAAGACCTCCCATTGGGAATAGCCAAAATGACCCGATCCCCTCGCTTTAGCCCCAGGCTTTGAAGCTTGGAGGACTGAAGAGAAGCTTCTTCATAGAGGTTCTTATAGGTAATTTTTTCTTCCTGCCCATTGAAATGATTTAAATAGCAATAGTTCTCATCGGGGCATGTTTTATTCCAATAATCCAAAGCCTCTATAACAGAAGAAAATTTTGGAGCTTGTTCTCTCATATTTAATTGTCTATCCATATCCATCACCTTCTTTGGCATATTCTCATTAAAATCTCATGAGAACTCTCTAATTCCAATTTAATTATACCTCTCTCTTTAAAAATAATACAACTTTCTATCTTTAATGCTATCTTATGGGTCCTGTCATCGAAGGACGCTCTCCATCGTTCGTCCTCACTTCGTTCCGGTCGCGTCGATGGAGCCTCTCCTTCGATGCCACCCAACCCTCAAAAGTTAGTTGTGGTATAATAAAAGAAGAAATAAAAACAGGGGGTTTTTTATGGAACGTTTATGGATCACTCTCGTCGCATTCATCTGTATGATCATCGCGTTGTTCACGGGGAAAGTCTCATATGCCGACGCGGAAGATGCCCGCATTCGAGGATCAGAACTCACAGTCCAACGCATGGAAGAACAAAAAAAGGCTGAGAAGCAAGCCCTGGAACGTAGCCCAGCCATGCAAAAGCGGATTGAACAGATGAAGCTACCCGCATACAAAATGGATGGCTCCCAATACGAGCCTGAAGAGACAGCTAAAGAAGACAAAAAATAAGGAATTTCAGCAATTTATTTGACTTTGCTGAAGCAAATCTATACTCTATTGGTGTAGCTATTGAAAAGGACGGAGAAAAGAAAACATGAAAAAGGTTTTTGATTATCCCTTAATCAACATTATATTTTATGCTTTTTTAGTGATTTCTTCTCTTGTGCTCCTCATGCGATAGTCATCCCGGACTAGATCCGGGATCCATTTATCGCTCAGCAGCCCTGCGAGCACTTCTTAATAAAATGGGTAGTAGTGCATCTAAAATTCCACCTCGATATTCCCCTTCTTTTAAGTGATAGGTTAAATGCCAAAGCAATGCTCTATCCAATTTATCCTGTTCAGCCATTCTTCGAATCATCTCCCAACGAGCAGCGCCAGGAGTCATGGGGATATCAGGATTACCCGGAATATTTCGCATCCCCTCTTCTGCTCTTTCTGAAACAATCCGCTCAATGACTTCTCGAAGGGAAGGCATATCGTTAGGAAGTACTTCATCCAATCCTTGTTCCGGCATCTGTCCTAAAATAGCCCTTAAAGATTTCCTCAATCCTTTAGCCACTCCTTGAATTGGGATCCACTGGACATCTTTGGCTTCAATAGGAGTTCCTTTGACAAGAGAAGTTCGAACCACTGCTCTGGGGATGATGGCTACATCCGATTCAGTTAACACTAAAATATTTTGTCCATCAATACCCAGCCCTTTTATTTCAAGTCCTTCTCCCCATTTAATATCAATCCAAGTCGGTTGAATCGTCGGATTATATTGATAGAGCATAGATAGACGCCCTTTTCTTAAAGCAAAAAGGGCTCGATCGATAACCACAATTTCTTGTACAGAAGGGTCTTGTACTAAAAAAAGCCAAGCACCCCTATCCCACCGAAACACTGAGCCATCTCGTTGAAGTAGCCACAAGCCTTTTTCAGAAAACGTAATTTGTTGATTTAATTCTTTTTGAACATGAGCAGAAGCACACTCTATAAAATTCACTTCCACCGTTCCATCAGATCTCAATACAGCTACATCACCCATGCTATTCACTTGATATTGAATTATGGCATTTGATTTTCCAGGTTCGGCCGCATAGATAAAATCGACAAAATTAAAATGCAGGAGAAAAAGGATTAGAAAAAAATAAAGTATCTTTTTCATGCCTCCCCTTTTACGAGTATTCTTGTTTTTTGTCAATTTTTCAGTTAAATAAAGTATGTCATCCTGAGCAAAGCGAAGGATCTAGATTCTTCACTACGGGGCAAGCTCCTTCGTTCAGAATGACACATTTTCTTATATGACAAAAAGAATTTATATTTCAGATATTCATCAGCATGTGGGAAAAACAGTCACCCTTTTTGGCTGGGTCTACAATAAACGCTCCAGTGGAAAAATTAATTTCTTAATTCTCCGAGATGGCACCGGAACCATTCAAGGCATCGTTGCCAAAGGAGAATCCGAAGACTCTGCCTTAAAAGCATTCGATGAGCTTACCCAAGAGACTTCTATTAAGGTCACCGGTATCGTTCGGGAATTTCGAGGAAATTATGAGCTAGCCATTCAGTCTATAGACATTATCCATCTAACCCAAGATTATCCCATCACCCCTAAAGAGCATGGAGTGGATTACCTGATGGATAAACGCCATTTATGGCTTCGCTCTTCTAGACAGTATAATATCCTTCGCATTCGAAGCGAGCTCATTCATGCATGTCGAGATTATTTTCATGGAAATGGATTTACTCTCATTGATGCTCCCATGTTTACCCCTTCTGCCTGTGAAGGCACCACGACCCTTTTTGAAGTCAAATATTTTGACGACAAAGTGTATCTCACTCAAAGTGGTCAACTCTATATTGAAGCAGGATGCCAGGCCTTTGGAAAAGTCTATTGTTTTGGCCCTACATTTAGAGCAGAAAAATCTAAAACCAGACGACACCTCACTGAATTTTGGATGGTGGAACCTGAAGTTGCCTTTAATGATCTCAATGACAATATGGAGTTAGCCGAAGATTTCTTAGAATATATCGTTCAACGAACGCTTAAAAATCGAAAAAAAGAATTAGAAAGCCTAGAGCGAGATACAAAAATTCTAGCCAATACCAAAGCCCCTCTTCCCAGGATTAGCTATGATGAAGCCATTGAAATTCTTAAAAAAGAAAACAATCCCTTTCAATGGGGAGGAGATTTTGGAGCCCCCGATGAAACTATTTTAGCCAATAAATTTGATAGGCCTTTTTTCGTTCATCGCTTTCCTTCAGCCATTAAAGCATTTTATATGAAAGAAGATCCAACGAATAAAAAACTCTCCCTTTCAATGGATGTTTTAGCCCCCGAAGGATATGGAGAAATCATTGGAGGTGGACAGCGGGAAGAAAATATTGATGTCCTTTTAGCCAAATTAGCTGAGCATAAACTCGATCCAAAATATTTTGAATGGTATCTGGATTTAAGACGATATGGGTCTGTCCCCCATGCAGGATTTGGAATGGGCATTGAGAGATGTTTGGCATGGATCTGCGGGCTTGAACATGTACGAGAAACTATTCCTTTCCCTCGCATGCTCTACCGAACTACTCCCTAACAAATATGACCTCAGGCACCCTTTATGTTATTGGACTTCCCATCGGAAATTTAAAAGATATCAGTCATCATGCTCAAGAAGTTTTACAAAAACTCAATATTTTAGCCTGCGAAGATACACGCCATGCATTTCAACTTTTAAAAGATCTAAATCTTCCCCACAATAAAAAACTTATTTCACTCTATAAAGACAATGAACAAAGACGCGTCCCAATACTTCTTAAATTGCTCAAAGAAGGAAATGACATTGGGCTTATCGTTTCAAGAGGCATGCCTCTTATTTCAGATCCAGGGTACGTGTGCATTCGAGAGATTATCCAACAAAATATCCCTCTTCACATTCTTCCAGGGCCTTCCGCCTGTACCGCTGCTTTGGCCATCTCTGGCCTACCTCCGGACAAATTTGTTTTCTTAGGTTTTCCTCCTCGAAAACCTGGAAAACAAAAAAATTTTTTTGAAAAATATGCCAAACTTGAAATCACGCTTATTTTTTACGAATCTCCTAGACGAATAGACAAAACCCTTCACAATTTAGAACCTTTATTTGGCACCTGGAACATAGCTATTTGCCGAGAACTCACCAAAATTCACGAAGAAGTCATTCGCGGAAATTATTCAGAGACCTTAAATTCTTTAAAAGAAAAAAAGTGGCTAGGTGAAATGACCATTCTCATCTCTCCAAAAATTTAAAAAATATTTTTGTTTTCTTGAAATGTTTGGTAGAATAAAGATGTTTAGTACGTAACTTGGATCGGAGTCTCATTAAATTTTAATGTAATATATGAGTCCCTATTTTAAAACATTTTTACTCTACTCTTTCGCTATAGGAGCGCTCGTAAGTATTATTTCATGTCAACCCTCTGGAGAACTAGAAAAAAATACAGCACCCATTGGAAACATTCCTGGAGGCTCCGATATTCCTCCCGGAGATGACCCAGGAAGCGGAGGACCTGGGGGAGATTCAGATGGAGGGGATAATCCACCTCCGGACACTTCAATTGATCAAATCAGACGAATCTCCATAGGGTATGATGGGAAGGAATCGGGTTTGGGCAATTATTACAAACCTTCCTTTTCGTCTGACGGAAAATATGTAGTATTTACTTCAACGGTTTCCAATTTAGTCGCCAATGATACCAATAACGCAGAAGATGTTTTTCTTTTTAATACCAAAACCAATCAAACACAAAGGGTTTCAATAGCTAACGATGGAATTCAAGCAAATGATAACAGTCGCGGCTCTTCCATTTCTGCAGATGGAAGATATGTGGTATTCACGTCAAAAGCTTCTAATTTAGTCGCCAATGATACCAATGACGTAGGAGACATTTTTCTTTTTGACACCCAAGCCCAAATCAATCTTCAAATCAATCCGATGAAAAGAATTTCAATTTCAAACAGTGGAACTCAAGCAAATGGTTCAAGCTATAGTTGCTCTATTTCTTCTAATGGGAAATATGTGGTATTTAACTCATCAGCGTCTAATTTGGTAGCCAATGATACAAATGCAAAAGGAGATATCTTTCTTTTTGATACCCAAACCAATCAAATTAAAATAATTTCAATGGGGATGAATAGTCAAGGAGCTAATGGCTCAAGTTATAGTCCCTTTATCTCCGGAGATGGAACCTATATCGTATTTGAATCAAGTGCCTCCAATTTGGTAACCGATGACACAAATGGAAAAGGTGATATTTTTCTCTTTTATAATACCTTTTTTTCAACCAATCCCATCAAAAGAATTTCAGTCTCCCCGGATGAAAAAAACACAAATGACGAAAGCTTTCTACCCTCTATTTCTTCGGATGGAACAAATATCAATATCGTATTTTCATCAAATGCTTCAAATTTAATATATTATACGGGTGATACAAATCAAAAAGAGGATATCTTCCTTGTTCATATGGAACCTACCATGACTACCACACAAACAAGAATTTCATCAGGCCCTAATATAGCTAATGCCAATAACGCTAGTTCTTGGCCTTTTATTTCTGCAAATGGACAGTATGTAGTATTTGAATCGAACGCTTCAAACTTAGTCAGCAGTGATACCAACGCATTAAATGATATTTTTCTTTCTGACACCAATAGGTTTCAAATCAAAAGGGTTTCCATGGGAATAGATGGCCATGAAGCGAATGGCAACAGCTCTTTTTCTTCCATTTCTCCAGATGGAAAATACATAGGATTCGTATCCAACGCTTCAAACTTAGTAGCCAATGACACGAATAATTCACCTGATCTCTTTCTCATCCCAACTTCTGTTGTTATTAAATAACTTCTTTTTTGTTACCCAGAAGTATGTTATACTGCTTTTACAGTATCGTTGTTGATCATTCCCCAGAACGCTAAAAAAAAGGAGGTATTTTTGTGAAAGCCTTAGTTCATCACAAACGGGGTGTAACGATTGTTTCTTTTGAAGGTCATCTTAATTTTTCCCATATCCAAAAACTCAAAGAAAGCTTAACCGATCTTTACACAACTCAAAAAAATAAAAAAGTTATTTTTAATCTCTCAAAACTCGCCTTCGTAGGAAGCTCTGGGATTAAGCCTTTTATTAAAGTCTTCAGAGCCTTTAACAAAGATAAAAAAACAAGGCCACACTTCACGGGATTAAGCCCAGAATATCAACGGCTCTTTAAAGCCTTCCAAGGAAAAGGAAAATTTGAAATTTTTGATGACGAGCCGACGGCTCTTCGCAGTTATTTTCTACGTCCCAGAAAAAGTGCCAGGGCTTAAATCCTTTCCTCCAATACATTCTCTAAATGAATAATTTTAGGAGCATCGTGTTTTAGTTCCACTCCAATAAAATCTACCTGAAAATTTTCAAACGAATGATGATATTTTTTTAAGTAAAATTGAATTGTTCTGAATAAATGTTTTAATTTGTGATGGGACACAGAGTCTAAAACATCAGTTTGTCTGGTCTTAACCTCAAAAAAATAAAGTCTTTTTTGCTTACTCCCTACAATGTCTAGCTCACCCCAATGACAATGCCAATTTGTGTGTATTATCTTATACCCATGGTGCTCCACATACCGACGCGCAATGGTTTCTCCCAAACGCCCAACATCTTTTTGATTCATGAAGAGGGAATACTTTTAACGCCCCGGAAGGTCAAACGATGAATTTTAGAAATACCATGCGCTTTTAATGCTTCCAAATGAAAAGCAGTGGGATACCCTTTATGCACAGCAAATCCATAATCAGGATAAGTTTCATCATAATTCTTCATCAGATTATCTCGAAATACTTTGGCCACAATTGAAGCAGCAGAAATAGATTCTGACAATTGATCACCCTTGGGAATAGATTTTTGAGGAATAAAACAAATATTTTTTAAATTTCCATCTACCAGTAAAAAATCCGGCTGGGGTTTTAAAGCTTCCACAGCTTTTTTCATGGCAGCCATAGAAGCCTGTAAAATATTAATCTCATCAATAATATCAGGCCCCATAGATCCAAGCCCAATCGCTAGGGCTTGTTTATAAATTTCGTTATATAAAAGTTCTCTTTTTTGAGGAGACAAAAGTTTTGAATCATTCAACCCTTGAATAGTATGGTCTTTGGGTAGAATAACCGCTGCAGCAATAACGGGACCCGCTAAACATCCTCGTCCTACTTCATCCACCCCTGCAATAAATCGATACCCTTGGAGGTAAGCCTCTTGCTCAAAATACTTGGAGGGTCCTTTTTTCACACACGATACCTTTCAAAAAATAACTAACTTAAATTAGTTTTTTTGAAACTCAGCCACATCCATTGATGCCGCTGTTTTTTTCTCAACACCTTCGGGTTGGGGACTAATCACAGGCCCTGTCGCCACCGTTCCCATTGTCTCAACTACTTCTTCTCCTGATTCTACCCATTGGCTTTCAATACGAGCCGCTTTCCCCCTTCGCTGTCTTAAATAATAGAGTCTTGCCCTTCGTACTTTTCCTTCACTGATCCTTTCAATTTTTTCAACAGCAGGTGAATAAATGGGGAAAACTCTTTCTACCCCTACCCCAAAAGAAATTTTTCGAACCGTAATCGACGTTCTCGATTGCCCTTTCGTATAACGACAAATGGTGCCTTCATAAACTTGAACGCGCTCTTTATCTCCTTCTTTAATTTTGGCATAGACTTTAACCACGTCCCCCACCTTTAAAGAAGGCATATTTTTACGCATTTGCTTTTGTTCAAATACTTCTAAAAGATTTTGTTTTTTAGTCTTTGGTTCTGTCATAAGATTTAATTTTTTGTAACAAATCAGGCCTTCTTTGTAAAGTGCTATTTATGCTTTGTTCATGCTTCCAGCAAGAAATCTCCTTATGATGTCCAGATCTTAGCACCTCTGGCACTTTTTTACCTTCAAATTCAGTGGGTCTTGTATAATGGGGATATTCCAAAAGACCATCTATAAAACTATCCTGATAGGGCGCTTCTTCTTGACCCACCACCCCTGGAATAAATCGCGATACTGCATCCATTATTACCATTGTAGCAATTTCTCCTCCTGTTAAAATAAAATCCCCAATCGATAGCTCTTCATCCACATATTCTGTAAATCGTTCATCCACCCCTTCATAACGCCCACAAAAAATGACCACTTGTTCAACTTGCGAAAGCTCTCGCGCAACTTCCTGATTAAACACTCTACCCCGGGGAGACATGAGAATGGTTCGGCTTTTTACGGTTGGATCTTTAATATTTCTGAGGGCTTTAACCAGAGGTTCAATTTTAAAGATAAGCCCACCGCCTCCACCAAACGGAACATCATCCACAGTTTGATGCTTATCCGTTGTATAATCTCTTAAATTATGAACACGATAATCCAGGAGTGATTTTTGACGAGCTTTTCCAATAACCCCCTGTTCAAACACATGGTCAAACATGTGGGGGAAAATGGTCACAACATCAAATTTCATTATTACTCAATAATTTCTAAAACACTTCTCTTCTTAAGCTTTGTCGAAGCAGCATTCAGAATGGTTCTCATGGCTTGTGCTGTGCGGCCTTGTTTGCCAATTACCTTTCCCAGGTCTTCTTTGGCAACTTTGAGTTCCACTACCGTTGTTTGCTCTCCAACCACTTCTTGAACTTCTACTTGATCCGGAAGATCCACCAACGCTTTGGCGATCATTTCAATGAGTTCCTTCATCGTTTTCCACCTCCACTATTTTAGATATTTTCTTAGAAGATTCTTAACGCCTAATGTTGGCTGGGCACCTTTTTCAAGCCAAAATTTTACCCGATCCATTTTTAAGACTACTTGAGCGTCTGTCTTTAAGGGATCATAGGTTCCAACATTTTCAATGGTTCTCCCATTTCTGGGGAACGATTTTTCAGCAACAACAATTCTAAAAAAAGCTCTCTTATTTGTACCTTGTCTTGCTAATCTCATGGCAACCATTCTTCATGCTCCTTTCTTAAAATAACCCGAAAGGATGTTTCATACCAAACTTTGACATTCTTTTCATCATTTTTTTTGCTTCCATAAATTGCTTCAAAAACCGGTTAATTTCAGATACCTCGGTACCACTTCCTTTAGCAATCCTCAATTTTCGACTTCCATTTAAAATTTCTATATCATTTCGCTCTCTTGGAGTCATAGAATCAATGATCGCCATCACCTTTTTGGCTTCTTTTTGTGGATCTATTTGAGCTGGGACTGCCTTTAAGAGTTTATTCCCTCCTGGGATCATTCCTAAAACATCTTGTAGAGAACCCAGCTTTTGAATCTGCCCCATCTGTGCTTTAAAATCATCTAAAGTAAAGTCATTCTTTTGAATCTTTTTCTGAAGTTTTGTTGCAGATTCTACATCCACCATCTTTTGAGTCTTTTCAATCAAGGTCAGCATATCTCCCATTTGTAAAATTCGAGAAGCCATTCGATCGGGATAAAAAAGTTCCAAGTCTTGCAATTTTTCTCCCACCCCTAAAAATCGAATGGGGCATCCGGTCATCTGTTTCATCGATAGAGCGGCACCCCCTTTGGCATCTCCATCGGCCTTGGTTAATATAATACCGGTAAGATTTAATTTTTCATGGAATCCTTGGGCAATACGCACTGCTTCTTGCCCTGTCATTGAATCTGCTACTAATAAAATTTCATGAGGATGAATTTCTTGTTTTATTTTCAAAAGTTCATTCATCAGTTCATGATCCATCTGCAGTCGTCCAGCCGTATCGATAATAACCGTATCTAATCCCATTCTTTGCGCTTCTAAAAAAGATACCCTACAAATTTCAAGAGGCAACATTGAAACAGAAGAGTTGAAGCAAGAAATTTTTAATTGTGAGGAAAGAATTTTTAATTGTTCAATAGCAGCGGGCCGATATACATCCGCAGGAACTAAATAAGGAGATCTTTTTTTCTCGTGCACTAAATAATGAGCCAATTTTGAAGAGGTCGTGGTCTTGCCACTTCCTTGAAGCCCTACCATGAGGATAATGAGAGGAGGTTTTACATGAAAATTAATTTCTTGTGTTTTACTTCCTAAAAATTCAACCAACTCCTCATGAACAATTTTCAGATAGTGTTGAGCCGGAGTAAGGCTTTCATGCACTTTTTGCCCCAGAGATTTTTGGGTTACATCATCAACAAACGCTTTAGCCACTTTAAAATGAACATCTGCTTCAAGCAGCGTCATTTTAAGCTTTTGGGCAATCTCTTCGATATTTTTTGGGGTAAAATGCCCTTGGCCCTTAATATTTTTAATGAAGGCTTCTAGCTTTGAAGAAAGAGCATCAAACATGCAGGGAAGCTAACAAAAACAAAGCACTGTGTCTAGATTTAGTCTTTTGGACGCGGGCGTGCGGGAATACCATCCCCACGGTGCCAGCGCTCTGGATATTGGGATCGTGGCTCTGGATCAGGCTTTATTTCTTCCCGTGAAATCCATTTATTTTCATCCCCCACATATATCCCTAAATCCTCTTCTGGTGAGTCAGGGGTAGTCAATTTTTCAATGAAGCGAACTTTTGTAATCACCTTTGCACTGTGATCGATAATCGTACTGCCATAGGATGTGTAGCTTCGGGTATCGTAAGGGGTTACAGATCGTGTAATTTCTACCCATAACTCACTGTCTGGAGTGCTCATGATTTTCATTTTTAATCTATCGTCTCCTTCTTTGGTTTTTTCAATCAGAGAAGGATCAATGGTAAATGAAAATCCATTGCGATCTTGAGATGAGCCAATTCTTAATTCTGCGCGCCCCTGGCCATCTTTCACTTCCCAGTTAAATTGACTCTTTATGGGAGTATCTTTAGAATCTAAATTCCCTATTTTCCAAAAGGAATCTTGGCGAGATTTAAGCAACATGAACTGCCCATTGGTGCTTTCTTGCGCATGGCATCCCATCAGAAAAAGTCCTGCTACTATTAATCTAAAATACCTTTTTTTCATTCTTATCTCCGAGTCATTCACGCCAACAGCGGGAATCTTATTCCTTGTAATTTTTTGGATTTGGACGCCCCTGAGAATCCACCGGATTAGAAGGTAATAGCGGAGATGCTCTTAATTCTTGTGGCACAGGGATAGAATCAATCAGTTCTTTATCCGCATCATCATCCGACACATATTCTCCCATAAATTTTTTACTATCTAATCCACCATTACTTTCTATAGAGACACCATATAACGTTATCTTGGAAGCACGCTTTCGATAGGTATTTAAAAACCCATGCTCTTTTTTAGTATAGGTTAATTCTACAACCGTAATGTCTCCCATTACTTCAAAATCATTCGTACACCCCACATTTTTTAAACTGTAGACCATTTTTGTTCTTTTGGTTTCTTTGGAATCTTGAAATGGCTGAACATCACTTGTGTTGGCCTCAAAATGATATGAGCTGGATACTTTTTGTCCAGAGGCATTATAAATATCCAAGGTTATGTTCACTTTTTCAAGTCCATATTCCCATTTAAATTTACTTTTTAAAAGACTCGCCCTATCTGAACCTACTTCTAAAAAATTTCCGGTAGGTTTAAACTGGCCATCCATTTCTCCGCTGTTACATCCAGCAAATAAAATGAAGAGTGAAAGAACTCCTAAAAGACTGACATAACTTTTTTTCATAGTTTCCCCCCTTTGAAAACGCTCGAAAAGAAATGCAAAAGAAGTGCCAGAATAGGAAATTTTATTTCATAAATAAAATCAATAAGTTAGAATTCTGAAGACTTACAATAAAAGCACAAGGGGTGGAGATTTTTTAAACACGTTGTTTAAGGAGTAGTCACATTTAAATTTTTCCATTTTTTTAAATGCATTTCGGCGCCCTTAAAATAGCCTAAAACAGTTTCTTTTTTGGATAAAGTTAAATCGAAATCTCGGCGATCAAAGAAGAATACTCGACTGTTTTCTTCCATCTGAACTTCATATTCACTCACTCTAAACTGAAGCAACACTGAAGCATCCTCCAGGGAAATAAAAGTTCCCTCATAAATAATTTTTTTATTTTCTTCTCTCACCCTCACATTTTTTAAATCCACCCAAAATCGATAGAAAAAGAGGTTAAATACCAAAAGAGAGGCTGTAGCTGAATGTAAATCCCACTCAAACTCTGCTGGGTGAAAACCTGCGGGAGGAGTTTCGTAATACACTTGAGCAATGAGATATTCTTCATGAGAACGTTCTTTTTCTCCTACACTAAACACCCCATTGACCTTTGCATAAGGAAAAGGCAAATAGCACCCTGTAAAAATGACACTAAAGAATAAAAAACCAATGACGATACCTTGCTTCAACACAGGCGTAGAAATATAGCAAAAACAATGCCACTTTCTGTCATTCCCAGAAAAGCAGGAATCCAACGAAAAATAAGAAAAATTTCAGGTATTTTTTACAAACTGTTTATAAGTTAGATAAATCTTCGTTAATATTTTTAGCAAAATCGAAGTTCGTGAGATATTGGAGATAAAATTGTTCTAAAGCATATTCATCGTTAGGCGTGGGTTTGCGATTGGCGCAAAAAGATGCTGATTCTTGAAAATACATAATGTCATTGGAATTAGGCGAATGGCCTAAGCCCATCAAATGCCCCACTTCATGCGTCACGATCGCCTCTAAGCAATTTGAAAAATACACTCTCCAACCATCAAAATGCCATTGATCTGTCGTGTGAAAAGATTTATCTGAAGCAATTCTAAGGTCTCCTCCAAAAACAGGTTTCTGGCCAAAAGGAGTCAGCAAAAGACACGCTTGGCCAACTGTATTGCCAGAAAGAGGATCTTTTTTGATCACATGCATCGTATCATCATCGTTAATGGGAGTAAAAGTATATCCCATAAATCTAAAATGAAAAGGAGTGGCTGTTAGTTTTTGTAACGCAGGTTCCCAGTTTTGATATCCTTGGTGAATGGTATCCACTTCTTCTTGTGTAAAATCCCCAGCATAAATCCAATATTCTGTGGGAAATTTAGGCTTAATAAATCGGTTAAAAATACTAGATCTATCGCCAGAAGAATAATCTAAGACACGACACCCAAAGAGTAAAAACAGAAAGAAGAAAAAACTAAAGACTCTAGTAAAAAGCTTCATCTGAAATTTGGCTTATATCACTTTTTAAATATTTTTTCAGATTTTTTTTATTTACCGTTTTACTTCTCTGAGTCCTGTGCGAAGAACTTCTATGGATAAGCCCTTAAATGTCAAAGCGGCTTCATCCGCATTCATCTCCCTCATGAAATCAAAGAATCGTGTAAAAGCAGCAGAGCTTTCATCAACCTCAAGTTCCGTAAGACCATGCTCATCTAAAGTGCCCTCAATGCTGCCTTTGATAATCCCTCTTAAGTTTTCATAGTTATTTTTTGTCCAATGTTTATCAGAGAAAAAAGGTGCTCCGCTTCTGTTTGCCGATGGATATACACTTCGATTAAAAATATCGAATAATTTAGAAGAGATGCTTCTTCCCAATGTTTCTTGCAGCTGTGGATCTGAAATGGCCGCTTTTATTTTTTCACATGCAGCTTCCAATCCCCCCACACCAGATGCAGGTAAAAAAGTAGAAGCAGATCGGGCTGGAGAAGCAACTGACACCGCGGCGGGCGCTGTGGGCGTACCACCTCCTACTTTTTCTCTTACAAAACTGATTAACTCTACTTCTTTTTTTACAATTTCTTTTCTCAACGCATCCATCTTAAAAGCTTGCCCCTCTATATCATCTTGAGCTCGAGCCTGATCTCTTAAATTTTTAGATCTTTCGCCATCAATGCGACTTATTTCATCAGAAAGAAAACGACTTCTATCATTCCCTGCTCCCACATACACATCTCCCATGGCAGTGCCTTCCACAACAGCATCTTCTCTGAACCAACTTCTTGGATTGTACCACCGTGAAGTCGCTTGCCTTCTTAGATTAGCTAATTCAGCATTAAGCTGATTCGCTGTTTTATTGTACTCATCGATTAAATCGAGTCCTTCATTATGTAAATCTATCCATCTATTTCTTAAATCAACCAAATTTCCAAATTCTTTTGCCATTTCATTTAAAGGAGAAAGAGGAGGTTCTTTTATTGCCAGCACTTCATTGGCTCGATCATAGAAACCATTGTACTGATATATTAAAATCGCCATTGGATTTGCGTCCCCTGTTCCTTCTGGAAGACGAGACAAGTCTTTATAGGTAACAGAGGCCAGTTGATTTAAATATCCTTGTAATGCAGTTACTGTCGGATGATTGCGCACTGGATCTTCTGCCCATGATAGTGGGCACATATATGACAGAATAAAAACCAAACTGATTAATTTTAAAACGTGTTTCATAATTATTTTTCTCCTTTTTTGGGGCTGTGTTCTTGTACCACAAAATTTTCTGAAATCAATATAGGGGGTAAATAAAGTGATTACCGGTGGTAAATTTTTGAAGCTAAAACAGGACATCAAGCTATGATAATTTGAATATCTACTTCATATTATCATGATAAACTGAAGTTGAATAAATGACATCTCCTTCTTGCAATATTTTCTCTCTAAAAACTTTTGAAACCCTGGAAAGATCTACAAGATCCACAGAGTATGGAAAGTTGCTTTCTTCAAAGTATTCTTTCATAAATGCCATTTTAGCAGAATCTAAAGGTTTTAAACTACTGATCGCAATATCAATATCAGATAAACGCGATGTTTTTCCAGAAACAAAAGAGCCAAATAGAATAATCTTAAACTGCTTATCTTCTAAGATTTTACAAATACCCTCAATAATAAAGCTAAGACTATCTTTAGGAAGTTTATTTTTCACTTTCTTGCTTTAAACGGATAAGAGTCTTTTTGGCGACCTCTAAAAAATTTTTAGATGCCTCAAAAACATCTTCTGCTTGATCTTCATTATAGGTATGTGTCGTTAAATTTCTCTTTTCTAAAAAGCCAAACCAAAGATTTAAATCATCAATGAGCCCAATCTTCAAGGCTGCTCGAAAAACTTGTTTTGGGCTTCCGACTTCTATGCCTTGCATTTTTAAAATTCGCTGCATCATCTTCCACATCAGTTCAAAGGTGTACTCAAATCGTTGGATAGCCCCATCTCGCCGATAAACATCCATTTCTTGCCGATGAATATCTTCCAGACTTTCAACGGCCTTTGTTAAGGCAGAGAAATCTATTTTATAGCTCATCATAAGAATTAGTTTATGACATAATCCCAAGAAGTTTCAATCCAAAAATAGAAAATCTAAAAAATAACTTGATTTTATACACGTAACCATTATAATGGTTACGTGTATCGGCTTCTTTTTACAGATAAAGCAAGAAAGCAGTATGAGCCTATTTCTGGGAAACTTAAAGGACAAATAGATAAAGGGCTTGAACGAATTTCTAAAAACCCCTATGGAGGAAAGCCGCTGATAGGAGATCTCAGAGGAATTTGGTCTGAAAGGGTTTCTACTTTTAGAATCCTTTATAAGATTTATGAAACCAAAATAGAAGTTTTAGTACTTTTAATTGAACACCGAAAGAAAGTCTACGGAGGGCATTAGCCATGATAAAAAGTAAATTTATCTCTGTTAGTAAAGCAAAAACAAAACTCTTGGCATTGGTACGAACCATGAATGAAACGGGAGAATCTTATATTTTAACCAAAGACGGAGAGCCAAAAGGCGTTTTGCTCCCCACAGAAGTATATGAATCCTATCTTGAAACAATGGAAGTTGAGGAAAATCCAAAACTCATGTCTGAACTCAAGCAAGCTTTAGCGGAAGAAAAAAAAGAACATCTTTGGACCAGAGATAAAAAAGGACGCTGGATAAAATATTCTTCAAAATCTACCAAAAAAGCAGCTTAATTTTTTATTTTTAAAGACTTGATTTCGACTAATATTCAGGAACCACCCAGTGATCACGAGACCACCAGCCAGTCGAAGAATCCAGAGGATTAAAATTATGTACAACATCAGCTGAAATTTGAGGAGGCAATCCCTCATAGCATCCTCCCAGGGGATTAAATTGTTCGTCTTTATAGCTTTGGTGTAAAGCTTGATTTTGAATGACAGCACGATGAACGGGGATATCAAATCCTTTGATCCTAAAATAATGCCAATTTCCTTGATCGTAAAGAATAGGAATAGAAAGTTGTAATTCTAAAATCTTTGGATCTGGACCAGCCAAAGATTTATAGCGACCTTCAGCATTCCGCGAACCATCAGCTCTTCTCATTCCATAATCGCGATCTGCTGCATTGCTCCAAACTCTTTGCTCAAATCTATATCCCGTATCAAGATGTGTCATGTCGGATCCAGATTGAACTAAATCTCCAGGGCTGATGGATGCCGCGGGAGAACGGTTGTCATCAAACACATAGGTTCTGGCATGACGGTAGTTACTGGTGGGCTGATCGAACACAGAAAGAATATCTTGGGTTTGAAGAGGTCTATTGGTAAAATTATATCCTGAAATAAAAGGAAAAGGATTAAGCGGTCCTCGGAACCATTGTTCAAGAAGAGACTCAGATAGCACAAGATCATTCGAATGTTGTATGTTGGCATTGATAATGAAAGGGATAAGATCACTCCACCCCAATTGAGCCCAGCGTTTAAAATAATGAGGGGGCAAATAATCAAATTTAAGATTAATAAAAAGCCCATCGAGATGGGTCGAAGGAGTATATGTGTCCTCCCAATCTACACGACTAAAATCTCCATATTCTCTCGTCATGGCACAGATGTTGAGTCGAACAAGAGGAATCGCCGTTTCAGGGTCTACTTTTTGCCCTGCTAAGGGACGACTCCATGGCCAATTGGGGTCATCTTCAGGCCAAGGATTCCAAGGATCAGTACCAGTCCATGGGTCATCAGTGCTTCCATCTTTTTTAGGAGGTATAGTCATAGACTCATCATCCAAATCAAATGTATTGGAGCCTTTAAGAAGTGAGGTACTGCTGCTGGTAGAAGCACTCGTCCCAGCAGAAGGTGTTCCACTCTGTTCGCCTCCTCCACACGATATAAAAAGCACGAGAAGTAAAAGCAGTAAAAAATATTTCAAAATTCTTAACTTCATAAACGTACTATAACACTTAAATTTTACCACGAAACCGGACAGAGACAATGTTTGGAACATTAAAATTAGATGAGTAAATAAAGTGATTACCGGTGGTAAATTTGGAGATTGACAAAAAGACATTTGCCTAATATATAAGCATCTATGATTTTTGAGCACACAGATTATAAAAGCTATCTCAAAGAAGCCTATATTCAAAAAAAGAACGCCAATTCAAAGTATTCACAACGAGCATTCGCAAAACACCTTGGAATTAGTCCAACACTCATCAACCTTGTCTTTAAAGGAACCAAGAACATTTCTTCCGAAACAGCACTCATGATGTCTGATCCCTTAAAACTTAAGGAAAATGAACGAGATTATTTTTGTAGCCTTGTCCAGCTTGAGGGAGCCAAAACTCCTCAAGCCAAAGAGTTTATGGCCAAAAAACTTGAAAACCTCCACCCTGCACAATCCTTTCAAACCATTGAATTGGACCACTTTAAAATGATTTCAAACTGGTACCACCATGCCATTTTAGAGATGACGGAGCTTGATCATTTTAAATATAATCCCAGTTGGATTTCAAAAACATTAAACATTTCAAAAGAGGAAGTGGAGCTTGCCTGGGAGAGGCTAAAACGACTAAAACTCATCACAAAGAAAAAAGGGAAATGGCATAAAACACATGCCTTTTCCTCCATACAATCTGATAAATATCACGATGTTATCCGAAAATTCCACAAACAAACACTTGAAAAAGCCCTAGAAAGCTTAAGTTCTCAAACCCCAGAAGAAATGGAGATGGGCACGATGACACTTTCTATTGATCCTTCCAAAATAAAACAAGCCAAAAAGAAAATGAAAGAATTTAGAATGGAAATGGCGCAATATTTAACGAAGGGAAAAAGAACTCATACCTATCAACTCTCCACTCACCTTTTTAAACTAACCAAAGGAGATTCACGCGAATGATTAAAAAAATATTTTTTCTGCTTATTCTAAACTTTCTCACTACGCCTGCCTTCTCTGGAGGAGGAGGCATTGATGTTTCTGGTGGTGAATTAGAAATATTTTTAAGAAACCATTTAAATTTAAGTGCATGTTTAACTCAAGATCATCTTTTATTGATTGAAGATATCGAAACCCAAGAAAGAGCCATTTTTCCGATAGAATCTTTTGAAGTAGAGTCTCTGGGGGAAGACTGGGTACTACAACTCCCCACCTGTGGTTCTTTCTAGCTTCTAAATATTTTTTTAATGCCGTAGAGAACCGTCTGCCGGTTCATGTCGGCAATAGAGGTGGTCAGAGGAATACTTTTAGGACAAGCGTTCACGCAGTTTTGAGAATTGCCACAGTCTTCAATGCCACCCTCACCCATCAACGCCTCTAAGCGTTCTTCTCGTTGCATGTGTCCTGTGGGGTGAAGATTAAAAAGACGGGCTTGAGAAATAGCCGCTGCTCCAATGAAATTAGATCGATCATTAAATTGCGGGCACACTTCCACACAACAGCCACACGTCATACATTCTGAAAGTTTATACCCAATTTGCTGGTCTTGATCTGACATCTTTGGACCAGGACCTAAATCATAAGTTCCATCGATGGGGATCCATGCTTTTACCCGTTTTAAGGCATCAAACATAAATTGACGACCCACTTTTAAATCTCGAATCACTGGAAACTTACTCATCGGTTCTAATCGAAGAGGTTGTTCCAGATTATCTATTAAAGCACTACACGATTGCCGTACTTTTCCATTAATCACCATGGTACAAGCACCACAGACTTCTTCTAAACAATTACAATCCCATGCAACTGTAGTCGTGGGTTTTCCATCCTTGGTCACAGGGTTTTTGGCAATTGCCATCAGTACCGAAATCACATTCATTCCAGCTTGATACGGCACTTGAAACTCTTCCCAAAAAGAAGGAGACTCCTGATCCAGCTTTCGTTTAATTTTTACATGAACTGTTTTCATTAGCTGTATTTTCTGGGCCGTGGCTTAATCCAGCGAATATCCACGTCTTCATACTCTAACTTTGGATCTCCCGAAACAAACGAAACCTTCGTTGTTTTTAAAAAGTTTTGATCATCTCGCTCAGGAAAATCGGGTTTATAATGAGACCCTCGGCTTTCATTTCGTTTTAAAGCTCCCAGTGTAATCACTCGGGCTAATTGTAGCATATTATAAAGTTGCCTTGCAAAGGGAAGTACTGGATTTGCCCAACGGGTTTTATCCGTAAGGGTTACTTTTTTGTACCGCTCTAAGAGTTTTTGAAGTTCTACCTCTGTTTGTTCCAGGTTTTTATTTTTTCGAATAACCGTAACGTTGTCTGTCATCAATTTGCCTAATTCCTCATGAAGTTTAAATACATTTTCAGAGCCATTTTGAGTTAACAAACGATCATTGTGAGAAGCTTGTTTTTTGACTTCCCCTTCAAATAAAGAAGACGGCAGAGCATCAGAAAAAGTTTTAAGCCCTTTGGCATATTTTAAGGCTTCAGGGCCCGCAATCATTCCACTAAACACACAAGACACCAAAGAATTGGCTCCCAACCTATTTCCACCATGGTATTGATAATCAGCTTCTCCAGCTGCAAAAAGACCTGGAATATTGGTCATGTGATTATTATCAATCCAAAGCCCTCCCATAGAATAATGAACAGCAGGAAAAATTTTCATGGGAACTTTGTGAGGATCATCTCCAATAAATTTTTTGTAAATCTCTAAAATTCCACCTAATTTAATATCGAGCTTTTTGCTGTCGATATGAGACAGATCCAAATAAACAATATCTTTTCCATCGATTCCGAGCCCTAATTCTTTCACCACTTTAAAAATGGCCCTGGAAGCTACATCACGAGGCACAAGATTCCCATATTTTGGATACCACTCTTCTAAAAAGTACCAGGGTTTGCCCTCTTTATACGTCCACACTCGCCCACCTTCTCCCCTGGCAGATTCTGACATCAGTCTTAATTTATCTTCTCCGGGGATAGCGGTTGGGTGAACTTGAATAAACTCCCCATTGGCATAATAAGCCCCTTGTTGATAGGCAGCCGACGTGGCTGAACCGGTACAGGCTGTAGAATTGGTGCTTTTACCAAAAATCATCCCACATCCACCGGTGGCCAACACCACTGCATCTGCCAAAAATCCTTTCACTTCCATCGTTGATAAATTCATGGCAACAATGCCTCGGCAGGTTTTGCTATCATCTAGAACGAGAGATAAAAATTCCCACCCTTCATATTTTGTAACATTGCTTTGGGTTTCTGCCCGACGCACTTGCTCATCTAGGGCATAGAGCATTTGTTGACCTGTCGTAGCACCTGCAAAAGCGGTGCGATGATATAAAGTTCCTCCAAACCGACGTAAATCAATATTCCCCTCGGGAGTTCGATTAAACATCACTCCCATGCGATCTAAAAGATCAATAATCCCCGGAGCTGCTTCGCACATGCGTTTGGGAAGTTCTTGGTTGGCTAAAAAATCTCCCCCATAAATCGTGTCATCGAAATGTTTTTCAACGGAATCCCCTTCGCCTTTGGTATTTTTGGCCGCATTAATCCCGCCTTGCGCACACACCGAGTGAGAACGTTTTACGGGAACCACAGAGAAAAGAAGAGCTTCTCCGCCATGTTCGGCCACTTGAATAGTGGTCATTAAACCCGACAGCCCACCTCCCACTACAATGATTTTTGGTTTAGCCATATATTATATGAATGCCCATAGAGCATTTAGCCCTACATAAAGAAAAACCACACCAATCCCTGCGCACACACATCCAGAAAGTTTTTGTGCCCGAGGACCTACCGTAATCCCCCAATGAACTAAAAAATTCCAAACACCATTGGCAAAATGAAAAATAGCTGAGGTAATTCCTAAAATATAAAAGCCAAATATCCAGGAATTATCTAAATGACCTGCCACCAAATCAAAATTTACTTCTTCACCGTTTAGAACACTTTCAATTCTAAATTCCCACACATGATAAGCAATAAATGCAAAAGCAATTATTCCTGTCACTCTTTGGAGAGTATAAAGCCAGTTTCTGGCATAGGGATATTGGATAGAATTATCTTTCCAAGCCCATAAAAATACTACTCCCAAAACAGCGTGAAACAAAATAGGGGCAAAAATAGTTCCGATTTCCAAACCCAAAAGATAGGGAAGACTTTGAAAAAACTCAATTTTTTCATTGTACACTTCTGGGCCAAACGTTGCAAAGGAGTTGGTAATCAAATGCTCCATCAAAAAAAGCCCAATGGGGACAATTCCTAAGAGAGAATGAACTTTTCTAATGAGGAAATTATTTTTTACTAACCAAGACACAAAATTTTTCTAAACCCTTTAAAAATAATATGCAAGTAAAAACACTATTCTAAAAAATCGGACGGAAAACCGACCACGGCAAAAAATCCGTCCGGTAAATTTTAAAATTCCTCAATAAAATCAAGGAGAACGTTTTGGCACATTGGATTCACATATGATGGAATTTTAATTTACACTAAAGGAACTATAAAAACATTCGATGGAAAAGTAATTTCATATCGCTTGATCTCGGCCAAGAGAGAGGGTATATTTTAGCTATGGGTATTAATATAAAACTTTTAGGAAGATGCCCTGACTGTGACAGTCCAAATATCAAAGATGTCATTGAAGACCGCCCTTCTTTTCCAGGTGGAAAAAAAATTATCATTCCTAATGTTCCTCACGAAAAATGTTTTGACTGTGGAGAAAGATCTTATGACCACAATTCAATGGTATACATGGAAGCTTTTTTAGCTAAAAAAAATCTTTTGCCAAGAGTCAAAAAAAGAAAAACCGGATAATTTGCTTATCTCACCACTAAATTCACTAATTTTTTTGGGACGTAGATTTCTTTAACAACGTGTTTACCTTCTAGATGTTTAATCACATTGGGATGGGTCTTGGCGAGTTCTTTAATTTCAGCTTCAGAAATATTCTTATCCACTTCTAGATTGGCTCTTAATTTCCCATTTACTTGAACCACTAGGGTCATCGTGGTTGTTTCAATCCATTTGGAATCAACCGTTGGCCACTGAGCTTTAAAGATAGACGTTTTATGCCCAAGCTCCTCCCACAGCTCTTCTGCCATGTGCGGGGCTAAGGGTGAGAGTAAAATTAAAAAATCTTCCAAGGTTTTCTGATCGACAGCATAAGATTCCGCCTCTAGGCGAGAAACCGCATTCATAAATTCCATAAAAGCACTCACAATAACATTAAATTTAAAAGACTCTATGCGCTCCGTTACTTTTTTAATAAGAAGATGTTTTTCGCGCTCTATCGCATCGTGCGCTCTAGGAGATAAATTTTCTTTCTTTTGAAAAAACCACTGCCATGACCGTCGTAAAAACTTATATACTCCCTCAATTCCATTGTCATTCCATTCGGCTTCTTGTTCTGGAGGGCCAATAAAAAGTTCAAAGAGCCGAACAGTATCTGCCCCATATTTTTGAACCAGATCATCGGGATTTACCACATTCAATTTTGATTTAGACATTTTTTCGATTTTACCCGTTTTTTCAGATTTCCGACACACCATGCCTTGATTAAAAAGCCTCAAAAAGGGCTCTTCAAATTTCACATATCCTAAATCATAAAGCACTTTTGTAAAAAACCGGGCATACAAAAGATGAAGAATGGCATGCTCTACCCCACCGACGTAAAGATCGACCGGCATCCAATGCTGAACAGCCTTTTGATCAAAAACGCCTTCTTGATAATGCGCCGAAGGATAGCGTAAAAAATACCAAGAACTCCCGGCCCACTGGGGCATCGTATCGGTTTCTCGTCTGGCGGGGCCGTGGCAATGATAACAAGAGGTCTCCACCCACTCTTTGATCGTTGCTAAAGGAGACTCCCCTGTACCTGAAGGCTCATAACTTTTCACATCTGGCAAAAGAAGGGGTAGATCTTTTTCTTGAAGAGGAAGCTCTCCACACTTTTTACAATAAATAATGGGGATGGGCTCTCCCCAATATCGCTGACGGGAGAACACCCAATCTCTGAGTTTGTAATTCACTTTTGGAGTAGCAATTTTCTTTCTTTGTAAAGATTCTGTAATTTTCTTTTTGGCTATTTCAAAATTTAGACCATTAAATTCCCCAGAATCTATTAAAATGCCATCTTCACCAACCACTTGTACAATCGGTAAATTAAATTTCTTCGCAAAGCGAAAATCTCGCTCGTCATGCGCAGGAACCGCCATGATGGCCCCAGTACCATAATCCATCAGCACATAATCTGAAATCCATACGGAAATTTTTTGCTGATTCACTGGATTTATGGCAAAAATCCCTAAATTTTCTCCCGAAATAGGCAGCTCACTGCTGGTTCGATCAATTTCTTTTTCTTGGCTTGATTTTTTAATATAGGCTTCTACGGCTTTTTTCTGTTTTTCCGAACACAATTTTAAAACCAAGGGATGTTCGGGAGCAAGCACCATATACGTAGCTCCAAATAAGGTATCTGGCCGAGTTGTAAAAATGGTCACCGGATGGGCTTTCCCTTTTTCATCGATAATATCAAAAATAACTTGGGCCCCTTCGCTTCTCCCAATCCAATTTGCTTGCATGAGTTTTACTTTTTGAGGCCAGTCGAGTTTTTCTAAATCATTGAGCAAGCGATCGGCATACTGTGTAATCCGAAGCATCCATTGATTAAGTTCTTTTTTTGTCACTTCGGAATCACACCGTTCACACCGTCCTCCCACCACTTCTTCGTTGGCGAGGCCTGCTTTACAACTGGGGCACCAGTTAATGGGCATCAATTTCCGATATGCCAATCCTTTTTTATAAAACTGAAGAAAAATCCACTGTGTCCAACGATAAAAAGAAGGATCCGTGGTATTCACTTCCCTCTCCCAATCGTACATCGCCCCAATTTCTTTAAGCTGGCGTTTAATATTGGCTACATTTTTTGCAGTATTTTCTTTAGGATGAATTTTTTTCTTAATGGCATCATTTTCAGCGGGGAGTCCAAAGGCATCCCACCCCATAGGATGAAGCACTTTATGGCCTAAGAGGGTTTGGTACCGAGCCCATACATCACTTAAAACATACCCTCTCCAATGCCCCACATGAAGCCCTGAACCCGAGGGATAGGGAAACATGTCTAAACAATAATATTTTGGGCGAGGATCAACTTCTGTCATATGATGAAGATTCCCCTTTTCCCAAAATTTTCGCCATTTAGGCTCTAGTTCTAAAAAAGTATATTCTCGAATCGGCATAGAGGTCAGTGTATCGAAATTGACTAGTCTTTGCAAATTGATGGAACGTGGGTATAATAAAAGTATTGGCGTAGAACGTGAGCGGGAAATGATTAAAATTACATTAAAATTAAGTCTTATTCTTATATTTGTAGGATTTTGTTTTATCCAGTGTGCCCCATCATCTGATTCCATTGAAACTGAAGAAACACAGATTACAGATACTTCAGGAGGACAAACTATCGAACCTCCTCCTTCTAATACCAATCCACCCTCAAATACGAATACCCCTTTGCCACCGGCACCCGTCAACAATCAACCTGTCAATAATCAACCTGTTGATAATCAACCCGTAAACCCTCAACCGGATAACAGCACAACCACCCCTTCTTCGGGTGGAAATACAGCTTCTTCTTTTTCCGCACCACTTTTAGAGAGTATAACGCTTCCTGCTACGATCGAAGATTTTGGCACTGTTACTGCTCAAGTTTCTCTGAAAGCGACGGTTAATGACGATACAACAATTCAGTATACTATTAAAGATAGTGCTGGATATCCCGTAGCCACAGGATCGGTTGTTCAAAAACCGATTCCCAATCAAAGTATGACGTTTAGCATCCCTGTGATGACACTAGCAGAAGACAATACGGATTTTTATGCCAAGGGACCTTATACGATTGAAGCCATGGCCACTCAACGCAACACACAGTCAAATCTCATCTCTTCTCAAGCAGTAAATGTTTCAAAACTAAACTGCAAAACAACGGAGAATACACCATTTCAATTAAATATAGAGGGCCATGCTTCTAATGCTGGCAAATCAAAATATAAGGAGTTTAAATTAAAAGCACATGTCCAAAATAATAATTCCACCCTTTTAGACAAAGAACAGGAGTTTTCAATGACATGGGATAGTGCCGCTAGACATCATAAAGGAGATTTTACTTTAAATTCACCCCCCATAAAAAATATTGCCATACAAAATAATAATTTTTCTGTTAATAAATCTAATTCTAAAGGCCATTGGAATATTACCCGGTTAACGGTTAAATTAAAATGGAAATGTCGCGATACGGCTACTTCTCAAGAAGAAACCATTTTTCATCATAAAAAATCATCTTCTGCATTTAACAAGGACCTTACTATTTCTTTCGAAAGACCTAATAGATAGATTCCCATATCAAGTCGAGAATGACATTTTTTCAAGTTTATTATTGACAAAGCGTATTGATGTCGTTAAATCTTTTTCTTCATGATTGTTGCAAAAGAAATTTTCTTAGTTAATGGTGTTGGCGTTCACAAAGCCAAACTCAGCTCTTTTGAAATGGCCCTTCGGGATGCCGGCATTGCCTGCTATAATTTAGTACGAGTGTCTTCCATTTTTCCTCCACACTGCAAAATTATTCCTTCAAAACGAGGGGTCGCTAAACTTCACCCCGGACAAGTTGTATTTGCGGTCATCGCAGAAAATTCTACCAATGAACCTAACCGCCTGATTGCTTCTGCGATTGGAGTAGCCATTCCGTCGGATAGATCTAAATATGGATATTTAAGTGAACATCATCCCTTTGGCGAAACTGAAAAAATGGCAGGCGATTTTGCCGAAGATCTAGCCGCAGAAATGCTCGCTACAACGCTTGGAATAGACTTTGATGCTAATAAAAACTACGATGAACGAAAAGACCTGTGGAAATTAAAAGATGAAATTGTCGCCACCAAAAATATTACCCAATCGGCTATCGGTAATAAAAATGGTCTTTGGACAACGACCATTGCAGCCGCTATTTTACTCCCCTAATGACTCCAAATAACTTCCTTGGCTTAGAACCAGAGCATTCTCATTATGACACATCAAAAGTAGTCATCATCCCCGCCGGTTTTGAAGCATCTACGAGCTACCAACAAGGCACAGCTCATGGCCCCAGTGCCATCATCAAAGCCTCTCAGCAAGTGGAACTTTATGATATTGAACTCAATACCCACTTTCATACGGTAGGGGTACATACTTTAGAAGCCCTTCATTTTACAAAAACTCCGGCTTCTAAAGCCTGTGAAATGCTCCATGAAAAAACAAAAACAATACTCAAAGATCATAAATGGCCTATCATGCTCGGAGGAGAACATACGATTTCTTATGGACTCTTTTTAGCGCTCTTTGAAAAATATCCTAATCTTTCAATTTTCCACATAGATGCCCACACAGACATGCGAGAAGCGTATGAAGGAAATCCCTATAGCCATGCTTCTATCCTTTATCTCATGCGAAAAAAATGTTCTAAAACAGTTTCCATTGGCATTCGAAGCATGTGCGAAGAAGAAGCCCTCTATGTAAAGAGAAATAAAGTTCCGGTATATTATGATTATCAGACTCGCAATAAAAGTTTTTCTCCTAAAGAACTTTTTAGTCACTTAACTGACCAAGTTTATTTAACAATCGATGTGGATGGCTTTTCTCCTGCTCTCGTCCCTTCCACAGGAACCCCAGAGCCCGGAGGATTAGAATTTTATCAAAGCCTTGATATCTTAAAAGAACTCTTTCATGAAAAGGAAGTGGTGGGAATGGATGTGGTAGAACACATGCCCATCCCCCATGTCGTTTATGGTGATTTTTCCGTTGCAAAGATTATTTATAAATGTATAGGCTATAAGTATTTTCAATGAAGACAATGGGAAGCTATAAAGATAAAACGAATGAACCCGTAGAGCAAATTACGGTTGAAGAAGACATACTGGTCATCAGCGTGAGCGGGAAAATTTTTGATGTCGTTGGAGACATTGAAAATATAGATCTTCCTGAAGAAGGCAGTGAAATTGAAGCGGGAGACATCCTAGCAACGGTTGTGGGAAGCGAAGAAGAACTAGAACTCAAAGCCCCCGTTTCAGGCACTATCCTTGAAGTGAATGATCTTTTTTCAGAAGAAATTACAAAAACCAAAAATAATCCCCAATCTTATGAATGGCTAGTTAGGATGGAACCTCAGGATCCTGAAGATTTGGTTAAGTTTGAGGACTGATCGGCTATCAATTCTGCCTCTTCAACGGTATCTTTTGCAAAAAGCGGCATATCACTTTTTTCTCGCCCTTTAAGTTCTCGAAGCTGTTCTAATGAAGGCAGCTGAGAAAGATCTTTTAAGTTAAAAAATTCTAAAAATTCAATGGTAGTTCCATACAGTAACGGTCTTCCAGGAACTTCTTTCATACCCACAATTCGAATAAGTTTTTTATCCACAAGGATTTTTAAAATAGACGAGCTATCGACCCCTCGAATGGCATCAATTTCAATACGTGTCACCGGTTGTTTATATGCAATCATGGAAAGAGTCTCAAGCTGTGCTCGCGTCATCCGCATCGGGCCAGCTTCAATCAGTTTTTTTACCCAAGAGGCTTTGTCTAGTTTTGTGCGAAATTGATATCCTTCGGCAATTTCTTCTAAGCAAATCCCTCGCTGACTCATTTCGTAATTTTTCTGAATATCTGCGATAGCAGTTCTTAATTCCTGAAGCGAGGCCTCTGGAATAACGGCTTGAAGTTTTTTTAACGTCACCGGCTGATCTGAACTAAACAGCAATGCTTCTACAACGGATTCTAAATGTTCAAGCTGCATGGATGCTGTCCCCCCCTATTTCTTGAAATTCTTTAATTGCTTTTAAATGAATTTCAGACGACTCATACCCCGCCTGAAAAAGCTTAATATATCCCATTTTTGCCAATTCTAAAATAGCTAAAAAAGAAACAACAACCTCAAGTTTTGAGATATTTTCTCGGAAAAGTGTTTTAAGCTCCACCATTTGATTGAGCGCTTGATTTAAGGTTGAAACAATTTCTAAAATTTTATCTTCAATTCGATACTCTTCTCCCTCTACATGTCCCACCACCGTTCGAGATCGCGCGACCATATCCTGAAATGCCAGGGCCAATTCATAAAGCCCTACTTCTACCAGCCCTTCTTTAGGATCAAAGTCAGAAGAGTACTCTTTGGGCAAAAGATGAATCTTAAACACATCTTCATTTAAAAAAGGTTTTTTCTCTAACTCTTCTGCGGCCCATTTATACTGTTGGTACTCCATAAGCCGCCGCATGAGTTCTTCTCGAGGATCTTGCCCTTCTTCTTGAGCTTCTTCTTCGGGAGGCTTAGGAAGAAGGATTTTAGATTTAATATAAATAAGGGTAGCCGCCATCACAATAAACTCAGAGGCCAAATCAATATCCAGCGCTTTCATGACATTAATAAAGGAAAGATACTGCTCTGTGATCTTTGAAATTTCTATATTCCGAATATCCATTTCTTCTTTTCGAATTAAATAGAGTAAAAGATCCAGTGGGCCTTCAAAGGTTTCTAATTTAACTTGGTAGCTCATAATTTTAATTTTTCTCTCACTTCCCCCATTGTTTTTTGAGCTTCGGAAGTGGCTTTTTTAGTACCTTCTTCTAAGATATCACGAATGAGCTTAGGTTTTGTAATATATTTTTGCCTTTTTTCATATATAGACGCATGCCAGGGCAAAAGTCTCTCTAAGAGTGTTTTTTTGCAATCAATACACCCAATTTTAGCCGTCTGGCAGCCTTGCTCAACGTCTTTAATCACCGAACTTTCCGTATATACTTCATGCAAATCAAAGAGGGGACATTTTTGAGGATCTCCTGGATCTTGCCGTCGTTTTCGGGCTGGATCTGTCATCATCGTCATGATTTTTTGAGTAACCACTTCTTTAGGATCAGACAAATAAATACAGTTGTTATAGCTATTGCTCATTTTGCGACCATCGGTACCCGGAATTTTGGGGGTAGGACTTAAAAGTGATTCGGGTTCTGGAAAGATATCCCCATACAGATAATTAAATCGCCGGGTAATTTCCCGACAGAGTTCCAAATGGGCTATCTGATCTTCTCCAACAGGAACCAAATTTCCTTTATACATGAGAATATCAGCTGCTTGAAGCACAGGATATCCTAAGAATCCCAGGTTTGAGAGATCCTTATTTTGAAGTTGCTTCATTTGATCTTTATACGTCGGATTTCTTTCTAACCATCCCAAAGGCGTCATCATTGAGAGTAAAAGATAAAGCTCTGCATGTTCTTTGACATGCGATTGAATAAAAATCACCGATTTCTTGGGATCAATTTCCAGAGCCAACCAATCGGCAACATTACTCAAGACATATTTTTCAATAGAAGATGGATCTTGGTAATCAGTAGTAAGGGCATGCCAATCGGCCACAAAGAAAAAACATTGGTTTTGATCTTGAAGCGAGACCCAGGTTTTAAGCGCTCCAAAATAATGACCCAGATGGAGCTCTCCTGTTGATCTTTTACCACTCACCACTCGTTTTTTGGTTACCACATGAATAACCTTTCTAAAAAGTGAGCTGCAATATAAATGGGAATCGCAATATATCTTAAAATTCCTGACACAAAAAGCGCCAATAAAATCATGCTCCCCACCATCGGATTAATCTGCTCAATCGAACTTCTCAGGGAATCTGGTAAAAGCCGCCCAATAATTTTTGAACCATCTAAAGGCGCTAACGGAATTAAATTAAAAAAACAAAGAGCTAAATTTAAATATAAAGACATTCTTGAAAGATCGATAACAATTTGAACCATCGTGGCATCCATCCAACGATGACCGTATTGTACGGTCATGCCATAAATCCAGGCTGAAAAAAAAGCCAAAGCAAAATTGGAGGCTGGTCCTGCCAGGGCTACCCAAAACATATCTGATACGCGATGTTTAAAATGAGCAGGATTGACGGGAACAGGTTTTGCCCAGGCAAAATAAATACCTCCAAATAAAATAGAAAAAATGGGAAATACGACCGTTCCAATGGGATCAATATGAGGAAGAGGATTTAGCGTCAATCGCCCCATAAATTTTGCAGTGGGATCTCCTTTTTTATAGGCCACAAAACCATGACAAAACTCATGAATGGTTAGGGAGAGCAAAAAAATGGGAAAATACATGAATAAAAACTGGATTCGATCAGCCATTGCCTTCTACCGTATCAAAATATAAGGGATTATTCAAATGTTACGAACGGGGATGGTATTTCTTATACACTTCTTGAAGGCGCTCTCTACTCACATGAGTATAGATCTGAGTGGTAGAGATATCCGAGTGCCCGAGCATGAGCTGCACAGCCCGAATATCTGCCCCACGTTCCAAGAGATGCGTCGCAAAGGAATGACGTAAGATATGCGGATAAATATTTTTGGAAAGTCCTGCCGACAAGGCATATTTTTTAAGCAGTAACCACACATTTTGACGGCTCAATTTTTTCCTCTGTTGAGAAAGGAAAAAAGGCGAAATCTGACGATGAGGATCCCACAGTTTTCTCACTTCATTTAAATATCGCTCCAAAAAACCACGCGCTGATCCCCCAAAAGGAACAATGCGTTCCTTAGCTCCCTTCCCCTTGGCCTTTAAATACCCCACATCAAAGTGAACATCGGTCAGCTCTAACCCGGTAAGCTCTGAAATCCTAAGTCCAGAAGCATATAAGAGTTCTAAAATAGCTCGGTCTCTCATCCCTAAAGAGGTTTTAAGATCGGGCTCAGAAATCAATTTTTCAACTTCTGAAAGAGTTAGCACTTCTGGCAACGTACGCCAGGTTTTGGGAGCTTCGATATCTCTCGTCGGATTTTCATCAATGTACTTTTGAAGAAGCAAAAACTTAAAAAATACCCGAAGAGCTACCAGGTTTCTCGCAATGGACTTGGAAGACAACTTTTGTTTATGAAGATGCACTAAAAAAGCCAGGACAGATGCTTTTTGGGACATACTCTTTTTTCCCAAAAAATTAAAATATTTAAATAAGTCTCTCTGATAAGATTCCAGAGTATTGAGAGAGAGCCCCTTTTCGACTTTTAAAAAATTTAAAAATTCATCCAGGTATTGGTCTTGAAGGAGCATGAAACTTTATTGTACATAAAACAAATCCCCCGGGCAAGTACCCGAGGGATTGTTAAGAAAGTGGATATAACTTTTAGTATTTAATAACGTGTTGTCCTGCCGGTTCGGTCAGAACAATAGTTCCGCTTCCTTCCATCAGTCTTCCATCATTGGCCCAAAGACCGAGGATAGGACCTAAACCGTACCCAGAACCAAATTCAATATCAAATGCGACGTTACCGGTATTATAACTTCTTAGGCTCCCGACTAAAGCATAGTTGGGATTAACCCATACGTCACCTTCAACCACATACCTAATAGCTGTATTCACATCGCTTACCAAAGTTAATCGAATTTTGGCGTAATTTCGGGGAGGATTAAAAGAAAAAGCATCTACATTACTTCCATCTTCCTTTAAAAACTCAACCCGAGTAAACCACTGACGAAACGAAGGAAAAGCAGGTACTGGCGTATATACTTGTTGTTGAATAAATTCTTTTCCAAGCCCATCATACATCCCATTCATTCTTTGAGAGAATACGGGAGTCGTATTATTGATAGGAGCCTGGTTTGTATTATTGCCCATCACAGCGCCAGGTTGGCTCTCATCTTTTTTTGTTTTTGTTGGATCACCACACGCAGTTAAAAAAACTGCTGTTGCAACCACCATCACAGTTATGATTTTTGTTAGTTTCATTCTCCACCTCCTTAAGGTTTCACTTGAACATCTGTTAAAGTTAATTGAAAATTTCCAAACTTTGCTAAGCCATCCATCACCACATCACCCGTCAATTCACTTTGATTTGAACCGGTTGATGTAAACTCTATATATCCACTATTTTCGGGTTTTGGATTATTAATAGGATCAAAAAGCGTAATTTCTAATTTTCCATTTTTAAATTGACCACAATTTTTGGCACCTGTGTAACAAGCGGCCTGATAGGAATAAACACCTTTGGCATCCTCGCCCTCTACTTTGACATAGCCCATGTCAATCCATTTCGTCTCAGGATTCACTTTTAAAACCATTTTGACTTTCACGGCAGATCCTTCCTTTCGACTTCCGGAATAATCAGATGGGGTAATAACACGATAAATATTTTCATCGACCACAGCGATAGTTCCAGAAAGTTCATGTGTAGCGCCGGCAATGAGTTGTTGAGCAGAGGAGTCATTGGCAGAAGGACCGGTGACAAAAGGGCTAAATACCTTTTTTTGAACTTTTTCGTCTTCACCGCATCCCACAAGCATTAAGGCAAAAGCCATAATTCCCATGAGCATCAATATAAAATTTATTCTCTTCATAATATAGTCTCCTGCCCTTAATAATTGCAACGGGTATGCCAGTTTTTTAAAAAATTAAAAAGATTAATAATATCAGCTGGTTATGATTTTATGGCTAAAATACTTCGACGGAAGATTTTGGGAAAGGGACGTAGAGCGTCACTGACTTTTAGAGTAGTAGTTTTAAAAATACAATAATTTCAAGTATTTATGCCTATTTTTAATGAAATCCTAACAGATGCGAAGAGATTTGACAGAGAGCAAAAAAAGGCAACTTAATCTATGGGGTCCTGTCGCTAGGCAGCCCATTTGTCTTGAAGCGTCACCCATCCCCCCGTGGGACCCCTGACGCTTCATCCAAATGGGCGCCCCGCCTAGCGCCACCCCACCCACCAACTAATTCACCCTTTTCAAGATTTTTTAAAATCTCTTTGGCCTTGTCAATAACAGAGTCTGGCAGGCCGGCCAGTCTGGCCACCTCCACCCCATAGCTTCGTCTTATGCTCCCCGGCAGAAGCTTTCGAATAAAGACAATCTCCCCCTCTGCTTCTCGAATAGCGATATGGAAATTTCTAGCCTGGGCCTTTTCATGCACCAGGGCTGTGAGCTCGTGATAATGGGTGGCAAAAAGGGTTTTAGCCCGAATTTCATCATGGATTTGGCTTGCCACTGCCCACGCAATACTTAACCCATCAAAGGTAGAGGTCCCCCGCCCTATTTCATCGAGGAGAATTAAACTTTTAGAAGTGGCCGATTTTAAAATTTCTGCTGTCTCTTTCATTTCAACCATAAAGGTAGACTCACCAAAAGCCACATTGTCATGCGCCCCCACACGGGTAAAAATGCGATCCACAACCCCAATCTGAGCAGATTCAGCCGGAACAAAACTTCCCATCTGAGCCATGAGCGTAATCAAAGCCACTTGCCGCATTACCGTCGATTTCCCCGCCATATTAGGCCCTGTAATAATTAAAAGCCGTTGCTCCAAATCAAGCCGAATAGAATTAGGCACAAAGCGTGTATTTCCCATTTTTTCAATCACGGGGTGGCGTCCTTCTTGAATATCAATCGTAAAATCTTGTGAAATATTGGGTTTCTCATAATGATTTTGAGAAGCTACCTCGGCCAATGAACATAAAACATCTAGCGTACTAAGCCTATGACACATTTCTAAAATCAATGATAATTCTTTTAAAACCTGAACTCTTAACCCTTCAAAAATTTCATATTCTAATTTTTTCCGTCGCTCTTCTGCGGTTAAGATCTTATGCTCATAGTCTTTCAGTTCTGGTGTAATATATCGTTCGGAATTAACCAGTGTCTGTTTTCGAATGTAATCACTGGGAATAGAATCAAGATGCGTTTTGGTAATATCAATATAATAACCAAAGACTTGGTTAAAGCGGATTTTTAAAGAAGAAATCCCGGTACGTTTTTTTTCTTTGGCTTCAAGTTCGGCAATCGTACTTTTCCCATCTCGACAGAGTCGAATAAGTTCATCTAATTCGGAATGATAACCCTCGGCAATCATGCCTCCTTCTTTAATGGCAAGCGGAGGCGCATCTACTAATGCTCTTTTTAAAAGGTTTGTCAGTACTGAAAATTCCGGGAGGGGTTCACTGAGCAATTCATTAAATCTTGGAAGAAGTGAAAGTGCATTTCGAAGCGCCGCTAAATCCCGAGCATTCCCACTCGCCAGAGTAAGTCGCCCAATCACTCGTTCCAAATCCAAAATTTCCGAAAGAAGCTTTCTGAGTTCGTCTCGAAGAGACGCTTTTTCTACCAATTCTTCTACTCTTTCTTGACGATCTTTAATTTTAGAAACTTCAAGCAACGGATACAAAAGCCATTGCTTTAAAAGTCTTTTCCCCATGGCCGTTTTGGTGTGATCCAAAAGCCAAAGGAGTGAGCCTTCATAAGACTGGGTGTAACTGGTCGTTAAAAGTTCAAGATTTCGAATGGTAGAGAGATCAAGTTGAAGCGTTTTTCCTGTTTCATAAGTTTCTACTTTTTGGATATGCGCACAATTTTCATAATGATATTTTTTAAGATACCAAAATAAAGCCTCTACAGATTTTTGACTATTGTCTGGAGATTCTTCGGGCCTTCGGCCCTCAGAATGACTGGGGATAAAATTAACCAAAAGATTTGGAAAAAGTTTTTGAAGGATTTTTAAAAGGGTATTGTCTTTAAGTTCTAACGGCCACAAGAGTTCTTTGGGACGAACCCGATAAAGCTCATCTCGAAGCGCTTGACGAGAAGTTAAAACCGTAGCCCGACATTCTCCCGTTGCTAAATTTAAATAAGATAGGGCATAGGTTTTAAAAAGTGTTTCTTCCTGGGGCACAATAGATGCCAAATAATTTTGAGCTTCTCCCTGAAGGGTTAAAGAAGGCGTAACCACGCGAATCACTTTACGCTCAACAAGTCCTTTAGAATCTTGCGGATCACTCACCTGCTCACAAATAGCCACTTTTTTCCCATGATCCAAAAGTTTTTGAATATAACTTTCAGAGCTATGAAAAGGAATCCCACACATGGGGATTTTATCTTCTTCCGTGCGGCTGCGAGAAGTTAAGGTAATTTTTAAAATAGAAGAAGCCTCTAGGGCATCTTCAAAAAACATTTCATAAAAATCCCCGAGCCTAAAAAATAAAATACAATCTTCGTACGAGCGTTTAATCTCGACGTATTGTTTCATCATAGGAGTTAATTGGGGAGTCAGTTCCGATACCATAAAGGGAATGTCTACCATAGCCTTTAGGAAGAGGCAAAAAAAAAGCGCTGGTTTTTTACCAGCGCTTTTTTATAAGAGGTTCAATGAACGATCTTTTTTAATTTGAACTTGGTATTTCTACTTCCACCTAGCCACAGCTATCTTAATCCGTTTGAAACTCCGCCTGAGAATTGAAATCCATTATTTCCACCACCCGCATTCACAGAGAATCTTTGACCACCATTTCCACCACCAAATACCGCCTGTCCTGCTTGCCAAGGCTGTCCACCCATATTTCCAACAACATTACCATTGCCACTGCGATTGGAGTTATCATTCACCGTTCGGGTAATTTGGGTTGTAATGTTACCATTACCTTTGATAAAGCTATCTTGATTTTGAGTCATTTGTCCTGCTTGTCCCCAGAGCGTATCAATTTGGTCTAACACTTGGTTCATCCCTCTATAATACTGCTCTTGAGCTTGCATAGCAGTAGCCAAATTCGACACTGCATTGTACATATCTTGACGATCGCGCGTAGACAAACCACCACTTAATTCCTGACGCATGGCTTGAAGTTGTTTTCTGGCATTGTCAGTTAAAGATCCAGGATTCCAGGTACTGGCCATGTCATTTAAAGATTTAACGGCTTGTTGAATATAGAGCTTTTGAGTCGTCGATGTGTTTGAAGACACATTGGTTGACTTTGAAGCTTTGATCATTTGAAGAATTTGTGCCATTCGCTGAGATCTGGCTCTTTGGTCATAATATCTGGCAAATTCATCGGCAGAACCCTTCTTACCTTTGCCATATCCACTGTCTGTTGCATAGAGCTGAGTAATGGCCATCATGGCAGGCGTTAAAGAATCTCCCATGAATCTAAAAGGATCGTAGTTCATAGCGCCTTGCATAAGGCCCATATAGGTATAAGGAGATTCTCCTCGAGCAGCAGCTTGCCCCATCATCCGCTCACCCGTTCGAAGCATATCGCGTTTGTGTTTATTATTTTCGTAAGCGCCCCAAAAAGTTCCCACAACACCTAATGTAGGCAACAGATAAGACATGGCTGTCGCAAAACCACTGGGGCTCTTTTTGTTACACTCTTCGCAATCTTCATCACGATCAGAATCTTTATCTTTCCCATCCAAATCCCATCCACTACCCGCTTTTTTACCCTTTGTAGGTTCTTTGGCAGGACCATGGCCAGGATGAGAAGGAGCATCAATATCTTCAGCTGCAAGTTTAAAGGGAATAAAACGCGTTCTCCCATGAAGCTCAACTGGAATTCGAACCACACCATCGGCATCAATATTTAAACCAAACCGTCTAAATATTTCTGCAGTATCGTCTGTCATTGTTCTTTCAGGATAATCAATATTATAAGCAGCCACTTTAAGTTTGGTAGCTTCAGACAAACTATAAATTTCATTTAACGCATTATGAATGCTCTGCATTCTTTCTTGTAATAATTCTTTTTGAGAATCATCCAACCGATAGGTAGCAGCATTAATCACTTCTTGAAGATCTTGTGGGCTATTCCAATGCTCTGCTGCAAACACAGGATGAGAAAAAATAGCTCTAAGTCTTGAACTTTCTACACCATTAAAAATTTTCACTTTTCTTCGAAGTTCATCTTGAAGAGCCCGAATAGCTTTTTCATCAGCTTTACGTTGAACTTCTTTATCTTTACTGAGTTGCCCTTGAGTCAGCGCATCCATAATATCAATATCTCTATCACTCGGGGTGGCTTTAGCGGTAATAGGTGGGAGAAAAGATAAAACTCCTACCATCAATATCCACATTCCATATTTAAAACAGTTCGTTTTTTTCATAAGGTTCATAAGGGTGCTCCTTTTAAAATAAACTTTTAACTTGAGTTTAACGATACCTCTTACAATTCGTCCAACTCTTACTCATATATATAAGCAACGGGCGTGCCAGCTTTCTAAATAGTTAAAAACCATAAGATATATCCATGGGTTAGCGGCAAAGATTAAAAAGGCATGAGAGGTTTTAAATTGTCTCACCCCTGAACAAGCCCTCTCAGAGGCAGAGAAGACACCTATAATTATACTGTCATTTCAAGAGGTTATATAATTTGGCTGAAAGTTTAGAGTTTTGTCTACTTCTTAGACGCTTTAGAAAACATCTGTAATTTCCGATAGGTAGATTATGAATCTCCCTAAAATTTTAATCATAGATGATGAGCCCAATATCCTAGATGCTCTCAAACGCACCCTTCAAAAAGATTATGAGATACTGCTAGCTGAAAGTGGGCAAAAAGGCTTAGAGATCCTTAAAGAAACTCCCCATATTCAAATTATTTTATGCGACCAACGAATGCCAGAAATGATGGGGGTCGAAATGCTTGAAAAATCCATTTCCATTCAGCCCCATGCCGTGCGGCTTCTTCTGACCGGTTACTCCGATATTGAAGCCGTGATTGAAGCTATTAATAGAGGACATGTCTATCGATACCTCACCAAACCCTGGGAAAATGATCAGTTAAAAATAGAAATTAAAAAAGCCTGTGAATATTTTTATTTCGACCGTGCCAAAGATAATTTTTTAATGTTGATTTCCCATGAACTAAAAACCCCGCTCACCACGATTCTTTCTTTTACCGAAAGTTATTTAAGAGGCATTCCCCAGACTGACGAAGAAAAAAAACATTTTGTGGGACGTATTCAAGAAGGAGCCAAGCGATTGGAAGTGTTAGTCAATGACACCTTAGATCTTGTCACCGCCCAAACGGGGAAACTCGCTCTAGCTAAAACCCCGTGTCACCTAAAAGCCCTTATAGAAGAAACGCTGTTGTCAATTCACGATATGCTCACCCAAAAGAAAATTCTTTTAGAAAATAACCCCTATGAGGATTGCATCCTTTCCGTGGATGAAGCCCTTTTTAAAAAAGCACTCACAAAAATTTTAGAATATGCCATCGCGGCTTCAGATGAAGGCGGGAAGATTGAAATAATCATTCAACTTCAAGGGCAACGAAAAAGAGATCTCACGGTTTCTATTACACACGGAGGGGAAATTTTAAGTAAAGCTCAACAAGAAAAACTTTTTGAACCTTTTTTAGTCGTAGGAGATATTTTGACTCACCAAATGGGAGCAGGATTGGCACTCCCTATTTCAAAATCTATTATCAATGCTCATGGAGGAAAGATTTCTGTTGAAAGTTCTAAACACTCCGGCACCCTTTTTCAGCTGATCTTGCCTTTTTCAAAAACTTAATCTAATAACCCCAAATTTTTAAATCATAGACTGTCGGAACACGATAGGATGTGGACGTATATCCCCACGTCGTATTAGCATAAGGATGACCACTGCCCAGTTGATTCCCCCAGATGTATGGACCAATAGAACTTCCTTGATTATCTGCGCCCGGCTCATTGTAACATGACCTACGAGATGTATCTTGAACGTTGGAATCAAAATTAGTTTTTCCTTTAATCACAAGTTTATTTAAAGCATAAGAAGGATGTTTTTTAATATAAAAGGGAATCTTTGAAGATTGAATAAGATTAAACCATGTACCATTTTGAAACCACAAAATACTTTTATACGGTGCTTTTTCTCTACTCGTTGGATAATACAAAGGAGGAGACAGAGGATAATAAACAGTATCATAATAATCTGTATCTCTTCTAAAAATAGGGATTGTCCGTTCTTCCATCTGGTTTGATGGATTATAATAATCGATGGTAAGATTTGGGAAAGCCCACCACTCATTGCTGTTCGTATCACAAGATATACAATAGCTCGAAGGACATCCCGGTCCCGCTAAATATCTGTGTTCTTGAAACATTTTACCCATAAAAATATCTATATATTTTACAGTGACAGGAGTATTAAATTGAAGCTCAAATTTCCCTTCCCCATTAGGGGCATTTCGATCAAAGCTCGTATATTTCCCAAGATTGAGCTTTCCCTTCCCTGCAATACTGTCAATATCAACAGTTTTCCCAATTTGTCCCATCATCCGGCCACTAATAGTCGCCATAACCAAAGATGTATTATTATTTTCGTCATGTTTATATTCCCACAACAGTTTTGGAGTGATCACAGAAATAGTACGGTCTTTTGAATCAACCACCGAGCCATTCTCATCATGAAGACTAATGCGAATATAGATCGTGTGGACACCTCCTCCCACCAATCGCCACCAATTTAAATAATCCCATTGTTCTTCATTAAGATCTAACTCAACAATCCCGCCTTGAATATTTATATCTTCTGAGTAATCTGACCCAATCTCATTTGAAAAATCAGCTTTATCTGAAATGGTAATATTATAATAGGATAGTTCTAGACCACCTATATTCCCCGCACAAAGGTGCCATTTTAAAAGAGGCAATTCTTCTGAAGACATCGCAGTGTTATTGGCGGGTGAATCAATATCAAAAAAACAAGGAGTGGTAAGAGAAATAGCTATGGAACTCGTACGGGTTTGTCCTCTGTCTGTGTGCTGTGCCGTAATTTGAATAGAAGACGTTTTATCTTTAGCCGTCACTAATCCCTTATTGACAGCGGCTCTAAGCCCATCAGAACTCGTCCATATGGCTTGATCTGTAATTTTAACTTCTGTCCCATCTGAATATTTAGCATAGGCATCAATTTGTCTTGTCCCTCCCTGAGGAAGAGCGGAGGTATCCTCATTAGGAATTCTTAAAATAACACTATCAAAGCTTACGGAAGCAGGGGGAGGAGTCGTTCCTCCTCCACTCCCTAAAGAAATAGTAATGGGTAAACTTGCACGTGTTTTCCCCCGATCTGTATATTGTGCCGTAATTTGGACAGAAGACGCGTTAGCCTTGGCCGTCACTAATCCTTTATCAACGGTTGCCTTACTCCCATCAGAACTCATCCAGGCAACTTGATTTGTAACAATAACGTATGCTCCATCAGAATACCGGGCATAGGCTTCGATTTGCCTGGTACCTCCTTGAAGAAGCGCAGAAGTATCATTATTTGGAATTCTTAAAATAAGATCATCAAAATTTGCTGCCGCGCTGGGAGGATTTTCACCACCACCGATAGGTAGGTCACCGACAGGAGGTTCTCCGGGCGGAGGGCAGCCTATAATCGAAAAAGATCCTAGGATCACAAGACTTAAAAGCAATAAAGATTCTTTTTTCATCACATATTCCCCTTATGATTAAAATTGGATTAAAATAACAGCAATCCACATACGAACAGATACTTTAATTGTACCCAAATTTTTATAGAATGCAAAAAAAACAATTCCATCGGAACGGACGGTTTTCCGTCCGCATTTTTCGCCATTTGAGCTCAAAACCCCTGGCACACCGTTTGCAAGTAACACCAGGGCATGAAAAAGTTTATCACCCTTATTATCCTTATTTTCCTATTTCAAGTCTCCTCATTATGGGCTGCGGAGATCAGGCTATCTATAGGAGAGAAGCGCACCCTTCACTTCCCGGGGTTGAAAAAATTTCACAATACCAATTCAAAACTCGTTCGTGCCAAAATTTTACCCGATCAAGAAGAGGTCATTCTTACGGCTCTTTCTAAAGGCAATGGAGAACTTTTTGTTCAAGACCAAGAAGGATCCCGCACGGTACCGCTCATTATATTTTCAAAACTTGCTTTAGATCTAGAACGAGAAATCAAAGAACTCACTTCGGATATAGAAGGCATTTTGGTTCGAAGCGTTGGGCATAAAGTTTTAATTTCAGGAAAAATTTTAACCCCCCAAGATGTAAAAACCATCGAACGCATTTCAAAAATGTATGAAAATGTCATGAACATGACCCAATCGGCCGCTTCTGCACAAATCTTAACACTGGAAAAAATGATCCATATTGATGTTAAAATGATGGAACTTAATAAACAAAAACTTCAACATTTAGGAATAGAATTTCCTGAAAGCTTAACAAATCACTTTTCTCTTTTAAGCCATTTTCAAAAGGGCGCCATCACTTCTACCCTTCAAATGACTACAGAATTTAATCTTATTTTTAGAGCGCTTGAAAAAAATGGCTATTCCAAAATACTGGCCAACCCAAAACTCGTCTGTAAAAATGGAGGCGAAGCAGATTTTTTAGCGGGAGGAGAAGTTCCCTTAAAACTTTCCCGAGGGCGGGATCTGTCGATTCAATGGAAACCCTACGGTATTCTTCTTCATATTAATCCCCAGGCCGATAACCAAAATAATATTGCCACAACTCTTAAAGTAGAAGTATCCACTTTAAACCCTGCTACCGCCGTGGAGGGAATCCCAGGTCTCCTCACCCGAAAGTTACAAACCTCTGCCAATGTTCCCAGTGGGAAAACCATTGTTTTATCTGGGCTCATCCACCATGAAAATAGTGAAGATATTCAAGCTCTTCCACCGCTTTCTCATCTCCCTGTGCTAGGAGAGCTTTTTTCTTCCAAACAATTTCAACACAAAGAAACAGAACTCATTATTTTTATTACCCCTTCTATTTATGAAAATTAAAATTTTAACAACTTACCAAGAAAGTACCCAAACATTTGAGTTTGATAAAAACATCATTTCTATTGGAAAAAACATGGCGGCTGATCTTTTCTTAAACGATAAAAAGATTTCCAGAAAACATGCAGAGATCGTTTTTACCAATAAACAATGGTTTCTCAAAGATCTGGATAGTACCAATGGAACGATGGTTAATGGAAAAAAAATTAAAGAAATTCCTCTTCATATCCATGATCAAATTCAAATGGGAGATACGTTTTTGTCTTTGCATCCCCTTTTTAAAAATAGTCAGGATAAAATAACCGACGAGCTAAAACAATGCTTAGAAGATACTCCTGCCCTTTTTGTTCCTAAAGAAATGTTAAAAGAAAGACTGTCTCATCATATGGAAAATCTCTTAGAAAAAAATAATATTTCCTTTTCGGATTCTCATGAAAAAAAATCGTATATCGCTCAAAAACTCCAAGAAATTTTAGGACTAGGTTTTTTAGAAGATTATCTTAAAGACCCTCGTATTTCAGAGATTATGATCAATGGCTCTAAAGATATTTATATTGAAAAAAAGGGAATCATCGAAAAAACATCGAAAGTATTTGAATCAGAACAGGTTTTAGAAACATTGATTCATAAAATTCTAACTCCTTTGGGAAGACATGTCGATGAAGCCTCGCCGATGGTCGATGCCAGGCTTCCCGACGGTTCCCGCATCAATGTCATTTTACCTCCCCTTTCACTTAAAGGCCCTATTTTAACCATTCGAAAATTTTTACATTCTTTTCAAACGTTGAAAGATTTAGTTCACGTTGGAAGTATTTCACAAGAAACTGCTTCTTTCTTAGAAACATTGATTCATGAAAGAAAAAACATCTTAATTTCAGGAGGCACAAGTTCAGGTAAAACTACACTTCTCAATGCACTTTCAAACTGCATTAATCCCAAAGAGCGTGTCATTACGATTGAAGATTCTGCAGAACTTAAACTCCATCATCATCCCCACACGTTGTCTTTAGAAGCACGGCCTTCCAATATTGAAGGCCAGGGTGAAATCACTATCCGACGTTTGGTTCAAAATGCCCTCCGAATGCGCCCGGATAGAATTATTATTGGAGAGTGCCGGGGAGCTGAAACCTTTGACATGCTTCAAGCCATGAATACCGGGCATGAAGGATGTCTGACGACCTGCCATGCCAATTCTCCCAGAGATGCACTCAAAAGATTAGAAACCATGGTGCTGATGACCGGCTTTGAACTACCCATAAAAGCCATCCGAGAACACATTGCTTCTGCCATCCACATCATTATTCAAACCAAACGCCTTACGGATGGAAAAAGAACGGTGACTCACATTACAAAACTTTCTGGATTTGAAGGAGATACAATATTAACTCAAGATTTATTTAACTCGACGAAAGGAGACCCCCATGCTATCTGACGCAAGATATATGAACGCACAAAAAACAAAAACACTGGTTATCCCGCTTTCTTCTCCCCTGCCTAAGGAAGCTTTTTTGATTCTCTATCACGAAGGCTATCCAACGAAACACTATCCTTTACTGAAACAAAAAATATCCATCGGAACTGCCAACACCCATGACATTGTTCTTAAAGATCCATATGTTTCTTCTCACCACGCAACCATAGAAAAAAAAGAAGGTTTGTATTTTCTTATGGATCACAAAAGTAGAAACGGAACTTTTTTAAATAATACGCTTATTCGAGAAACAGCGCTGGCCCATCAAAGTTATATTCAGCTTGGAAAAACCCTACTTCAATTTGAATATAAAACTCCGAAATTAAAAACATCATCTCCTCTGGGTGACGATATTATTTCTCAGCATCCTCTGATGCAGCAGCTTTTTGGTACACTTGAAAAAGTAGCTCCGCTTAAAACGACCGTCATGATTTATGGGGAAACAGGCACGGGAAAAGAACTCATCGCTCAGGCACTTCATCGCCAGAGTGGCCGAAACAAAAATCCCCTGGTAACCATTAATTGTGGAGCCATTCCCAAAGAACTCTTAGAAAGTGAACTCTTTGGCCATGTCAAAGGAGCCTTCACCGGTGCTCATACTCATCGGCAGGGATTATTTTTAGCGGCCGATAAAGGAACTCTTTTTTTAGATGAAATTGGAGAGCTCCCCCTAGATCTTCAGCCAAAGCTACTTCGTGTTTTAGAACAACGAGAAATTAAACCCGTGGGATCAGAAAGATATCAAAAAATAGATGTTCGCATCATCGCAGCCACACATCGAAATTTACCCAAAATGGTTCAAGAAGAAACTTTTCGAGAAGATCTTTTTTATCGATTACATCTCATCCCCTTATATTTGCCACCCCTTCGGGATCGAAAAGAAGATATTCCCCTTCTTATTCACCATTTTACTAAAAATATGTCGATCACCCCAAAGGCTCTAAAACTTTTGCATCAACACTCGTGGCCAGGAAATATTCGAGAGCTTAAAAACGTTTTGGAACGAGCCAAAGTCTTAAGTCACTCTCCCATCATCACAGAAAAAGAAATTCAAGAAACCCTCTCTCATTCTCCTTTAAAATCTTTTTCTCAAACTCTAGAGGTCATGGAAAAAAGCATGCTTTATGATTTTTTAGATAAAAATCAGTGGAACAAAACAGCCACAGCCAGAGCACTTTCCATTCCAAAATCAACTCTCTTGGATAAAATAAAAAGGTATAAAATTGCAGCGCCTAGGGCTTAGCGTTTAAATACTGAAACAAATATTTAATTTCTTCATCTGAAAGAGATTGTTTGGGCATCGCATGCGTGTTGCGTTTCGGCGTATATCCTAAGGGATACGCACCCTCTTGAATTTTTACTTTTAAAACCTCTAAAGAAGCTCCAAAAATTTCTGGCCCTACGGAACCTGCTATTTTGGGATTAGCATTGTGACAACTGATACATCTGGCCTGATACAAAAGACGCCCTTTTTGTATCAGAGGATCTTGAGACTTCTGAGTACAGCTTATAAAAATAAGAAGAATAAAAGAAAATAAAAAGTAGATAAGATACCTCCTATTTCAGTTTTTCTTAAATTACTTTGTTAACAGTTCCAAAAGTATATAAAGAAGTACCGTTAGAGCCACCCCACTGTGAATAACTCCTGGAATAGAAGTCAAAATTCCCAATTTCCCCTTCAGTGCATTCAACTCCAACAGCACTAAAACCAAAATAAATACCAGCGCTAATAATCCCAAATGGGCCGTCGCAGAAATTTCAACCGGCAAATGGGAAGCCGCACCCATGAAAAAAAGCATGGGAATGGAAAAAAGCACATTGTGTCTGGAAGCCACTCCTGCCCGTGCTCCAATAGCTGCGGCTTCTGGGATGGGTTTTCCCCCGCTAGCGGCTTGAACAGCGGATTGAATGACCACTTTTTGAGCGGGCCAAATGACAAACCACACATTGGCCCACATCAAAGCCCCCAATGCTGCTCCCATTAAAATCGACACTCCCCAAGACGTTGCATAAATTTCAAACCCGGCAGTATGCCCTTTTAATCCCAAAATCAAAAGGCCTGAGAAAAATGTAAACATCGCTCCCCACCTAAACCACCACAGGGCCCTAGGGACCAATTTTTGGACACAGTTTGATTTTGTTGCAGCATCGGTTTCACCGAAGAATGCTCCTTGAACAAAGTTAAAATAATAAAGCATTCCAATCCACGTCACTCCTGCAAAAAAATGAATCCATCGAAATACAAACATCAGTCCTTCTAAATTCAATAATGAAAATGTCATAGCTTTTATCTCCTTTTTTATTTTTATGATCTAGATCAGAAAATAGACTACCAGAAAAACCAAACGCGTTTCAAGTATTTAAGAGATGCATATCACCCCACGTGGGGCCGGTGTGAATATCCACTTTGATGGGAACGGAAATTTGAAACGCGCCCTCCATTTCTTCTTGAACAAGCTTTTTCACTTTTTCAATTTCTGGGGTAGGCACTTCAAACACCAGTTCATCATGAACTTGTAAAATCATTTTGGTTTTTAATTTTTCTTTTTCAAATCGCTTAACAATATGAAGCATCGCTATTTTAATCAAATCAGCGGCAGATCCCTGAATGGGCGTATTAATGGCCATTCTTTCTGCCAATCCCCGCAATTGAGGATTAGCACTTTTTAAATCCGGCAAATATCGTCGCCGCCCCATCATGGTTTCCACATATCCTTTTTCCTTGGCCTCTTCGATAATCCCTTCCATAAATTTCTTTACATGAGCATAGCGAGAAAAATATTTCTCAATATATTCCTTGGCTTTTTCGATAGAAATTTTTAATTGTTTCGATAACCCAAACGCCGAGAGTCCATACATGAGCCCAAAATTAATGGCTTTGGCCATGCGTCGCATTTCAGAATTCACCATTTTAGACGAAACCCCCAATACTTCTGCAGCCGTTTGCGTATGAATATCTTGATCTTCTTTAAAAGCATGGATTAAGGCTGAATCCTGACTTAAATGCGCCAAAAGTCTTAGCTCCACTTGTGAATAATCCGAAGATAAAAGCTCACACCCTTTTTCGGCAATAAATGTCCGTCTTATTTTTTGCCCCAAATCAGACCGAATAGGAATATTTTGAAGATTAGGATCGCTGGATGAAAGCCTCCCTGTTTCGGCAATCGTTTGATTATAAGACGTATGCACCCGGTGTGTTTTTGGATCTGCCAAAGTAATAAGTTGATCCACATAAGTCGATTTTAATTTTGAAAGTTCCCGATAAGATAAAATATGAGCAGGCAACGGATGGTGTTCAGAAAGCTCTGTCAATACATCTACATCGGTTGAAAAACCTGTTTTTGTTTTTCGTCGGGCAGGGAGTTTTAATTTTTCAAATAAAATTTCCCCCAGTTGTTTAGGCGATTGAATATTAAACGTTTCTCCCGATATTTTATATACTTCCTCTTCTAAGAGTCTCATATCTTCTTCTAAATTTTTGGACATTTGTTTCAAAAAAGAAATATCCACTTTAACGCCCGCTTGTTCCATATCGACTAAAATCGAAACCAAAGGCATTTCAATATCCTGATAAAGCGATAATCGTTTTTCTTCCTTTAGTTTATTTTTTAAGAGCTCAATTAATCGATATGTCACATCCGAATCTTCCCCGGAATACTGAGTCGCCTGATCAATTGGGACATCTTGAAATCCGATTTTCTTTTTTTGAGTCACCTCTTCATATTTAATTGTTTGATGACCTAAATATTTTAAAGACATGGCATCCATATTGTGAGGCTCCGCTGGATTTAAAATATAGGAAGCCACCATTGAATCATCTGAAATAGGGAAAACGTGAATACCGTGGTTTGCTAACACCAATGTGTCATATTTAATATTTTGTCCGCCTTTTTGAATAGCAGGGGATTCTAAAATGGGCTTTAATTTTTCTAATACTTTTTGACGAGGTAGTTGTTGACCCTCTGTATGTCCAATAGGAAGATAACACGCCTCGTGAGCATGGGAAGAAGTGGCATAGGCAAAAGAAAATCCCACAATATCGGCAGAACGTACATTTAAAGAAGTAGTTTCAAGATCAAAAACAAAAAAGGCACTGTGAGATATTTTACCTAAAAGAACTTCGAACTCTTTTTCCGTATCAATCGTTTTATAGTTTCTAACAATGTTTGAGGTCTTTACTTCTTCTTTAAGCCCAAGCGTTTCTAATAATTTTTTAAATTCTAATTCAGAAAATAAGGGGATAGCCAAATTCGCTTTAAAAGATTTCCTTTTAAATTGATCGAGTGAAAAAACTAAAGGCACATTGCATTCTAATGTTACTAATTTTTTACTCAGCAATGCCTTCTCCTGATTGGTTTCTAATACCTCTTTCTTTTTTCCTTTTAAGGTGTGTGCATTTTTTAAAGTATTTTCTAAAGATCCAAATTGTTGAATAAGTTCTGAAGCTGTTTTAGGACCAATCCCGGGAACCCCAGGAACATTATCAGAACTATCCCCAGAAAGCCCCAGAACATCCACTACCTGACTGGGAGAAACTCCAAATTTTTCTTTTACTTCTGGGATTCTAATTTTTCTATCTCGCATGGTGTCGTATAACATGACCTGATCATCGACGAGCTGCATAAGATCTTTATCCGCCGTAATAATCATGATATCTATTTTTTCTTTTTTAAATTTTTCACAAATGGTTCCAATAATGTCATCTGCCTCATACCCTTCTTTTTCTAATTGGAAAATGTTTAATGCCTCTACCACCTGTTTAATATAGGGAATTTGCTCGACTAAATCCTGGGGCATCTCTGTTCGATTGGCTTTGTAATCACTATAGAGTTCATTACGAAATGTTTTTTTAGCAGAATCAAAGATAATAGCGGCATAATCGGGCTCTATTTCTTTTAAGACTTTTAAAAGCATGGTCGTAAAACCATAGATGGCATTGACATGAATTCCCTTGGAAGTAGTTAACGGACGAATCGCAAAAAAGGCTCGATAAAAATATGAACTCCCATCAATTAGGCAAAGAGTAGGTTTGGAGGAGGTCATTCTCGTAAAAGTTTTGCAGCTTCCTTGGCAAAGTATGTGATTAGGATATCCGCTCCAGCACGTTTCATGGCTTGAAGACTTTCCATCATTGTTTTTTCTCCATCAATCCATCCTTTTTCAGCCGCCGCTTTAATCATCGAATATTCTCCGCTCACACTATACGCTGCAATTGGAAGATCGGTGAGTTCTCGTGTTCGAGCAATAATGTCTAAATATGCCAAGGCAGGCTTCACCATCACAATATCGGCGCCCTCTTGGATATCAAGCTCCACTTCTCGAAGTGCTTCTCTTTGATTGGCGGGATCTAATTGATAGGACTTACGGTCTCCAAATTGAGGAGCAGAGTTTTGGACATCCCGAAAAGGACCATAAAATTGAGAAGCAAATTTAGCCGAATACGCCATGATGGGAATATTTGAAAAACCATTTTCATCTAAAGTAGCCCGAAGATGAGCCACCCGCCCATCCATCATGTCTGAAGGAGCCACCATATCGGCTCCCGCTCGGGCATGAGATAACGCAATCTTCGACAGTACTTCCAATGTCACATCATTTAATACTTGGTTTTTATCCACAATCCCACAATGGCCATGGGTCGTATACGCACACAAACACACATCCGTTGCCACAACCACATGAAGAAGTTGCGATTTAATTGCACGAATGGCTTGTTGAACCACTCCATTGTCTGCATATGATTCTCCTCCATTGGCATCTTTATGTTCCGGCTGTCCAAATAATAAAATCCCGGGGATTTTAAATTCAGCGGCTTCTTGAACTTCTCGAATCACCTGATCTACAGAAAATTGGTAAATGCCAGGCATCGATGGCACTTCACGCCGAATATGGGTCCCTGGGACCACAAAAATAGGATACATGAGATTATCAATGGAAAGATGTGTTTCTCTCACCAAACGACGCAAATTTTCATTTGCTCGTAAACGCCTCATTCTGATTTCATGAAACATCTGTTTACAGTTCTCTGCAGAGGGTATTTACAAAAGAGGGAATGGTAAATTCTGAAGGTCGCACCCGCACGCGTAATCCTTTATCTTCTACGGCTTGCGCGGTCACATCCCCTAAAGTAGCAATGGTTAACATTTCCAAATGTCGTTGCATCTCTCGTGCTCTTTCAGGATTAACCATGGTTAAAAAATTTTCAACGGTTGAAGGGCTCGTAAAGGTCACGGCATCAATTCTTTCTTCTGAAAGATATTTTAATAATACTTTGGAATTTCCAAGAGGGATGACCGTTTCATAGAGCGCTAAAATATCTACCTCGGCACCATTTTTACGAAGTTCTGTCGGTAACAGCACTCGACTATTTAACGAAGATACAATGAGAATTTTTTTATTCTGTACTTTTCCCTTAAATGCTTTTACTAATTCTTCCGACTGATAAATAGAAGGCGTAAAATTCACTCTTAATTTATGCTGCTTTAAGTACTCTCGGGTTGTTTTTCCAATAGCTGCCAAATGACATCCCCGAAAAGTCATTTTTGAAATTTTTTGTTTTTTAAGTTGTTCAAAGAAATAAAAAACTGCATTTTGACTCATAAAAATAACCCAGTCATACTTCTTTAAATTTTTTAAAATTTCTATATTCTCACGATTTTCACGAGGGATAATTTCAATGGTAGGGCAATGAAGAACCGTAGCACCTTTTTGCTTTAATAAATGAGTAAATCGATCGGCCTGATGAATGGCCTGCGTCACCAAAATGGTTCTTCCTTTGAGAGGAAGTCTTTTTGTTTTATGTATTTTTCCCGGCACGCTCTATCGTCTCCAAAATCTTTTTTCCGCCCCTGTTTAACAACTCTTGACTTAAAGACAATACATTTTTTTGAGAATCCACTAATAAACCTTTTACGTTATGCTCCAAAAAAAGTTTCCCGTCAAGGCTTCCAATGAATGCGCTCATCAAAAAAGACATTTCATTACATGTTGCATACGCCCCTAGGGGCACCTGGCACCCTCCTTGCATCTCTTTTAAAAATAATCGTTCTAAAAAAGTAGCTTGTGCCGTTTTTTTATCATTTAAAAAAGAAATTTTATCTTTTAAATCTTTATCTTTTTTTCTTGTTTCCAATACTAAGGCTCCTTGACCGACGGCAGGAATAAAATTTAATACCTGAGAAATTTGTTTTTCTAATCCCAGTCTTTTTAAAGCGGCGGCTGACATCACAATGGCATCGTACTCACCACGATCTAATTTTTTAAGCCGCGTGTCTACATTCCCCCGCAAATCCACTACTTTTAAGTCAGGATTCAAATGAAGGAGCTGAACTTTTCTTCTTAAACTACTGGTTCCCACCGTACTTCCTTTTGGAAGCGCTTGAATGGTTTTATATTTAGAACTTACAAAAGCATCTGAAGGATCCTCGCGTTTACAAATAACAGATAATTCTAATCCAGAAGGCAATTCTGTGGGAACATCTTTCAAACTATGCACTGCAAGATCAATATCGCCTCTCTGAAGCGCTTCTTCAATTTCTTTAACAAAAACCCCTTTTCCTCCGATGCGAGATAAAGGACTTTGCAAAAATTTATCCCCCATTGTTTTAATTATTTTTAAAGAAATATCGGTCTTAGGATTTTTTTCTAACAATTTTTGGCGGATATATTCAGCTTGGGCCAGGGCCAACTGGCTACCGCGCGTTCCAATAATAATACTTTTCATGAGAACTTCTTTAGAAATTTTTGAACTTCTTCTTGAACAATGACTTCTGCTTTTAAGGCTTCTTCTTCTCTAGACTTATAATTTTCTTTAATAATAGAATGTAAGTCATCGATATTATAAAGATATATATTTTCTATTCTATGGATGGCAGGATCCACATTTCTAGGCACAGAGATATCCACACAAAAGATGGGATTTTGCTTTCGATCATCAATGGCTTTTTTCATCATGGTTTTGGTGACTAAATAGGTAGGACTGGCAGTAGATACCAAAATCATATCCATCTTGTGTAAATATTTTGGAAATTCTTCTAAAGATAAATAGTGTGTTTGAATATTTTTAAAAAAATGCTCTTTTTCTGTACGATTAGCCACGTAAAATTTCTGAACGCCTTTTTTCCACAAAAGTTCTGCAATGGTCTCCATCATTTCACCTGCGCCCATGAGAAGAATTGTTTTATTATCCAATCGGTCAAAAATTTTGTGGCACAGTTGTACGGCCACAGATCCCACAGAGACCGGTTGACTCCCAATGGCTGTCTCTGTTCTCACCCGCTTGGCCACTGAAAATGCCTTTTGATACATTCGATGAAGAATAGGCCCTACGATTTTGGCTTCTTGAGACAATCGATACGCTTCTTTAACTTGCCCCAAAATTTGAGCTTCACCAATCACCATGGAGTCTAAACTGGAAGTAACCCGAAATGCATGATGAATCGCATCTTGCTCAGAAAGAGTATACACATAGGGAGATAATTCCCGAGGACTGTAGCCATGATATTCAGCCATAAAAGAAGATAAATTTTGAGAAGCCGTTTTAGTATCTTGAGTGGCTGCATACACTTCTACCCGATTACAGGTTGATAAGATTAATCCTTCATCAACACCACTTAATGTTTTTAATGTTTGAAAAGGTGCTTTATCTTCTTTTGGAAAATGAATTTTTTCTCGAATATCTAAAGGCGCTGTCTTATGATTAATTCCCACCACCACGACACTCATGGCAAAAACCTCTTTAAATAGCCTTCAAAATAGGCATGCCCAGCAGCAAATAAAACCAAAAGAAGCCCCACCAAAGAATACCAGGCAGCCCTTCTTCCCCGAAATCCGGTGAGTCGTCTAGCGATTAAAATCAAAAGATAAATCAACCACCCTGAAAAAAGCCAAAGTTCTCTGGGCTCTAAAAACCATTTTTCTCCCCACGCATGAAAGGCCCAGATAGATCCTAAAATAAGCCCTAAAGTTAATGATATAAACCCAATCCATAAGAGTTGATATTGTGCTTTGTCTAAGGCTTCTAGGGCTGGTAATGCATTTTTAAATTCGATGATTTTATTTTTTAATCTTTTTTCCTGAATCCCATAAATAAGCCCAACGATCAGAGCAACCGCTAAAAATGCTTCTCCTAAAATTGACAAACCAATATGAATATCAAGCCATAGCTTATTCATGAGTTTTAATCTTTGGGTAAAATTGGATATCGATCATCAAAACAGGCCGTACAAAATAAACTCCGTTCATTTTTCTCAACCTGTAAAAGCCCCTCTAATGACAAATATCCCAAACTATCTACTCCTAAAAAATGTTGAATTTCTTGCCGATCTTTTGATGATGCAATTAACTCTGACTTTGTAGGAGTGTCAATGCCATAAAAACAAGGACCTATTGTAGGGGGTGCCGAGACACGCACATGAACTTCTTTGGCTCCGTATTGACGTAAGAGCTGAACAATTTTTTTAGATGTTGTCCCCCGGATAATGGAGTCATCTACCATCACAATCGATTTTCCTTCTAAAACTTCACGAATGGGATTTAATTTTATTTTTACCCCAAAATTTCGAATGGCCTGTTCGGGCTCAATAAACGTTCTTCCAATATAATGATTTCGAATAATTCCCATTTGAAAGGGAATCCCCGATTCCTGAGAATAACCAATTGCGGCTGGCACTCCTGAATCTGGAACGGGAATAACAATATCCGCTTTGGCAGGATGTTCCTTGGCTAATTGCTTTCCAAAAGAAACTCTCATTTCATAAACATTTTTTCCAAACACAACACTATCGGGTCTAGCAAAATAAATATGCTCAAAAATACAGTGTTGGGTTTTGGTTTTTAAAAAAGGCTTTAAACTCTTTATCCCTTTTTCAGAGATAATCACCATTTCCCCTGGCTCAATTTCTCGAATACATTTGGCTCCCATTAAATCAAAAGCCGTGGTTTCAGAAGCAACCACCGATGCTCCTTTTAATTCTCCCAACACCAATGGCCTAAATCCATAGGTATCACGCACACAGATTAATTCTTTTTGGGATAAAAATAAGAGTGAGAAGGCCCCTTCTACTTCTTTTAAAGCATCTGTAATCCTCTCAGAAAATGTGTCTTTTTGAGAGCGAGCAATGAGATGAAGAATAATTTCTGTATCAGAAGTGGTTTGAAAAATAGTCCCGGATTTTTCAAGTATTCGTTTAAGACTGACTGCATTGGTAAGATTTCCATTGTGCGCAAGGGCGAGCCATTGGTTGCCAATATTCACAAGTAACGGTTGAACATTTTTTAAAACATCATCCCCTTGGGTAGAATAGCGCACATGACCAATAGCGGTATTTCCTTTGAGACGATTTAGATTTTCTTCATGAAAAACATCATGAACCAATCCCAGCCCTTTTTCGATGTGATGTTTCTTTCCATCATAAGAAACAATCCCTACGCCTTCTTGTCCTCGATGTTGGAGTGCATAGAGTCCCAAATAAGTAAGATTGGCCGCTTCGGGATGACCAAATATTCCAAAAACACCACACTCTTCTTTCAGCTTTGAGTTAACAGACCAGCTTTTCAAAAGAACTCTCCCAAAGGGTTTTGAGGGGCATCATATCTATATCCACTCCTGGTTTCCAAACAAAGCGATACTGAGCAGTCACTTCACCCAGGATTTCAAAGGGGGTGGAATGCCTTTCTACTACAGTTTTGAGCTGAGGTAAATAGGCTCCAGATACGCTCACCACCACTCTCGAGGGTGCTTCTATCAGCATGCTTATTTCTTCTTTTTTAGGTTCTTTTTTATTTGGATCTATTTTCACTCCCAGATTATTTTCAAAAGAAGATTCTAAAAGTGCCATAAGAAGTCCACCCTCAGAACAATCATGAGCAGAAGAAATTATTTTTTTTGAAATTAATTCTAAAAGAGCTTCTTGCACTTTCTTTTCAAGTTCCAAATTTAATGATGATAAGCTTTCTCCTAGAAGAATAATAACATCTCCAGCCTGTTTAAAACCATGAGTCATTCGTAATTCGATATTTGAGATAAGCCCTACCATTCCAATCGTGGGAGTCGGATAAATAGACTCGCCATTGGTTTCGTTATAAAAACTCACATTCCCACTCACCACCGGAATATTAAAATATTGACATGCATGGGAAATCCCTTCCACTGATTTTTGAAACTGCCACATGATTTCGGGTTTTTCAGGATTTCCAAAATTAAGGCAATCTGTAAGCCCAATAGGAGTAGCCCCGACACAGGCTAAATTCCGGGCGGCTTCACAGACGGCCATTTGTGCACCTATGTAAGGATCCTCTTTACAATAAACGCTGTTACAATCCGTGGTAATGGCTAAGGCTTTTTTTGTACCCTTCACACGAATCACAGCGGCATCTCCTCCGGGGAGGATGACAGAGTCGTCTCGAACTTGATGATCGTATTGGCGATAGATCCAGCGGCGGGAGCAGAGATTAGGGGAGGCTACAAGCATCTTAACAATGTCTTCTAGAGAAGATGACTCATCTACTCTGAGAGACCCTCTCGCAGGACGAGCGGGCATGGTTCCGGAGGAGAGCGAGTCCGAGAGGGAGCGCAAATTCCTCGCAGGGGAATTTGATAGCGTGTCGAGAAGAGTCGATGAGTCATCCTCTCTAGCAATATTGTTTGGTGCCTGCATAGGTCTCTCATACATCGGGGCGGCTTCGGTCAACGCTTTCACCGGAATATTGGCCACTTCTTTTCCCTTAAATTTCACCCGAAACCTTCCGTCACCTGTCACCTTTCCAATCACCGCCATATCTAAATCCCATTTACGAAAGATTTTTTGAACATATTTCTCGTATCCCTTTTTCACCACCAAAAGCATTCGTTCTTGAGATTCCGACAGTAAAAATTCATAGGGAGTCATGTTTGTTTCTCGTGCCGGAATTTTTAAAAGATCAATAATAATTCCATTGCCACTACGTCCTGCCATTTCTACCGATGAAGACGTCAGCCCAGCAGCACCCATATCTTGAATCCCTACCACATAGGTTTCTTTCATGACTTCTAAACACGCTTCTAATAATAATTTTTCAGTAAACGGATCTCCCACCTGCACCGTTGGTTTTTTGGATTGGGCTTTATCGTCAAATTCTTGAGAAGCCATCGTGGCTCCATGAATCCCATCTCTGCCCGTTTTAGATCCTACATAGATCACTGAATTTCCAACACCCTCTGCTCGACCTAAAAATATTTTATCTTTCTCGGCTATCCCCAAACAAAAAGCATTGACCAAGGGATTTAAATTATAAGATTCATGAAAATAAACTTCCCCCCCAACAGTGGGACACCCAAAACAATTTCCATAGCCAGCGATTCCACGCACCACTCCTTCCACTAAAAATTTTGTTTTGGGATGAGCGGGAGAACCAAACCGAAGTGAATTTAAAAGTGCAACCGGACGTGCTCCCATCGTAAAAACATCGCGAAGAATTCCTCCTACTCCGGTAGCAGCTCCTTGATAAGGCTCTATAAAGGAGGGATGATTATGGCTTTCCATTTTGAATACTGCCACCTGATTATCTCCAATATCCACCACTCCGGCATTTTCTCCAGGTCCCTGGACAACTCTTGGGCCTTTTGTTGGGAATTTTTTAAGATGAATCCTAGAACTTTTATAGCTACAATGCTCAGACCACATCACCGAAAAAACACCTAATTCTACACCATTAGGTTCTCTTTCTAAATACTTAATAATATTACTGTATTCTTCTTTAGTTAAGCCGTGAGAAGCAATAATTTCAGGCGTAATGGATGTGGGCGCCATAGGTTTGGCAGGAGTGTAGCGAAACTAGAGGCAAAAAGCAAATTACTGATTACTCCGGTTCACTTCTGTTTTCACCTGAATAAAATCATTTTGAAGGAGATGACCATCATCAAGAAGATCATCATGGTTAACTCTATTGATGACGACACCCGTCTCTAATTTTTGAAATATACAATTTTGGATAGAAATACCGCTGACTTGAGCTCTATCATTATCATTGAGACGATCCACTCGTCCAATCTGCACTCCTGTACCCAAATGCCTTTCTTCATTATCCAATACTCGACTTCCATCAAACGTTAATCCATGGAGAATAATATTAGACACTCCATTAATCCAAACTGCAGCGGTAGCAACCTGTCCATTATTTTTAACACTTTTAATCATGGGGTGCTTACCTGACTGAGCACGAATATAAATATGATACTTCCCCGTACTTCTATTATTAGAACTAAAACTAAAAGGTTCATAGACTTCATCATCTTGAATTTCAATCACTACATCTTTTCCACCACCAAAATTTTCTAGACGTAGAGGAACTCCATAACTTATTGCATCTGCTAAATTATTAAAGCGACATCCGTCACTGGCGCGAGACTGCTGAGTAATATTTTTTCTGATAATGACTGGCTTAAAACTAAGGGGAGAATGAGTACACATACTATCCGTCAAAGAACCTGAAGGACCAGGCATTGTTGTTCCTGTGCTTTCTTCTCCCGCCGTCTCTTCTGCTACAACTTCTGCCTGAGCTTGCACAGAATTATTACAGTCATTATCAGGGTTGAAAGGACATGGATCTTCTCCATTTTCTCGCAGAGTATCACTGTCATCGTCATCATCACAGGCATCTCCTTGGGAATCCGTATCAAAATCATTTTGATCATTATTCGCTACAAGAGGGCAATTATCCTCATTATCTAAAATAAAATCGTCATCATCATTATTATCACAAGCGTTACCTTGGCCATCCGAGTCTTGGTTAGCTTGATCCCTATTAGTCACAAGCGGGCAATTATCCTCATTATCGGGCTTTCCATCCCCGTCTCCATCTGGCAAATCCACAGTTGCCGTATTACCTGCTGGCTCTTCTGTCATGTTTTCTTCCGTATTCGTATTGGAAGCAGTATCAGATACAGCTTCTTGCACCACAAATGTAAACTTCTTATTTGGCGCCAAAGATTTTCCTGCTATATCCATAAAAGACTCTTTAAAAGTGATAGTTATCTTTTCTCCTGCTGATAAAGAAATATTTGAAAAATTAAAGCGAAGCTCTCTATTCCCTCCTTTCACAAGAACAGTGGGAGCAAGCGCTCTTCCATCACTCTCTCGAATCACATCAATATAGCTTAGGTGATCTATGGCTGGATCTATGTCACTTTGTAACTGAAAAACGAGGTTACATTCTGGCGGTATTTGAAAAATTTCTTCACCCTCAGATGGTCTTTCCTGAACTCCTGTCGATTCATCAATAAATCCATCGTACGAAATGTTTTCTTCTATAATAGGCTGTATAGATATAGTATCCTCGCCTGTTTCTGTCTGAGATGCGCTTCCTGCGCTGCTACTCCCTCCACTTCCACTTCCACCTCCTCCACCTCCACCACAGGCAGTGAGTGCCCCTAAAAAAACAAGAAGTAAAATTGTTGATAAAAACTTCATAAAACAATAAACGTACCACTTAAAATTTAAAAACCCTATGGGAACACCACTGACACAGGGGTTGATCTTTCAATTTGTGTTCCATCTCCCAGTTGACCAATGCTATTCATTCCCCAACACTTAGCTACATCATTTTGAATGGCACACGTGTGAGAATCTCCTGCTGAAATCGCTTGAGCCCCTGCTGAAATAGCGGGAGCACCAAAAGATCCAAAGTTATTTCCAAGTCGACCGTTGGCACTATATCCATAACACTTTGCAGCACCGTTAGACATTAAACACGTATGTTGGTTGCCTGCTGAAATGGCTGCTACACCAGCGGAATAGTTATAAGCCCATGACACTTGACCAACGTTATTCATCCCCCAACATTTGGCAGCGCCATTTTGAATCGCACAGGTGTGATAATTCCCCGCCGAAATGGCTTGAACCGCAACACCAGAAGTAAGCCCAGAATACTGCTGGGAAACTGCGGTGGGCGTTAAGGACATATATCCCGCCGAATACCCCAGTTGATTTGTTATTGTTTGACCATTATCGTTTCTCCCCCAACACTTGGCTGCACCATTGTGAATGGCACAGGTATGATAACCCCCTACTGAAATGGCTGTAACACCAGAATTTAACCCAGCCACTTGAACGGGGGTTAATCTGATGCCCCCCATTGTTCCATCCCCCACTTGGCCATAATTATTCTTCCCCCAACATTTTGCTGCACCATTGTGAATGGCGCAGGTATGATTTTCCCCTGCTGAAATGGCTGTAACGCCGGACTCTAACCCAAAAACTGGGAAAGGAGTTAATTGAGGAACCCCTATGGTTTGATTCCCCAGTTGCCCACCGCTATTATCTCCCCAACACTTGGCTGCACCGTTTTGAATGGCACAGGTGCGATAGCTCCCTCCTGCTGAAATGGCTGTTACACCAGAAGTAAGATCTGAAACAGAAATAGGGTTAGGGTGAGGACTACCGTCTTGCATCCCATTTCCCAATTGTCCATAACCATTAAATCCCCAACACCACGCCGCTCCCTCTTTAATCGTACAGCTGTGGCCACCTCCTGCAGTGATGACATAAACGGGAACTTGGATCGAAACAGGGAGCTGCCCAGTTAAAAACGTTCTATTGGTTCCAATATTCGCTGAAACTTGTAAAGTGGTGGACCCTGCTTGAGTGCTTTTAAAATAAAAATCTATAGATGATGGCCCGCCTGGTGAGGATAGGCTCACAGGATAAGAAGAGCTACAATTTAAATCATTATAAAACATACCATTGCTCTCCAAACTTTGAAAACCAACAGAACTGGATTGATAATAAGACGTTGGATTTAAATACTCATCTTTAAAGGTGGCAGTAAATTTCGTACATTGATTTGTAGAAAAAGTGGTTTTAGCGCCAGTCACTGAAATAGTAGACGGCCATCTTGGATTAACAGCAATTGAAAAACTTTGTTCAGGAAAAATATTTCGAACCTGCGCTTTGACAGTTAAAATTGCTGCTTTTGTAGGTTTAAAAAAGAAAGGCGTCATGGATTGTCCTTGAGGTATAGTAATCGAATACCATTTCACTGATGAATCACTAGATGTATCAAGAGGTAAGTTCTCGCTACAATCACTCAGAGAAGAAAAACTGGCACTATCCTCTGGATCAACAGAAAGAGAGAGTACGTAAGAGGTAGAAGATGTTGTATCATTCCCATTTTGGTCTTTAAGTGTGACGTGATATGGCTGACAATTTCCTGCTCCTAGAGAGGAAGCCGTATTCGTAGGCCCGTAATCAATGAGAAGCCTAGTAGGAACATCAGGATTCACCGTAACACTTAATGATGCTGATAACGCAGAATAATAACTATTGAGAAGAAAAGTTTCGGCTTTTAAATCTTTTAAATAAAATGTTTTTTGAGATTCATTGTTAAACGCTAAAAAATTAATTGGAGTTTGTGACTGCTCACACGCTGATAGATCACTATAAAACAAAGCCTGACCTCCTCCACCATTCAATGAGATATACGCTTGTTGCAAAGGAGAAAGATTCCCATGCTCATCTTTAATGGAAAGGGTATAGCTACCACACCTTCCAGCAGTTAATACGGTGGTTCCTCCTGTAAATGATATGTTTTGGGGTGAAGCGGCCACAATAGGAACCGTTAAGGTAGCTGCCGTTAACTGTTGGGCTTTATCAGAAATTTTTAAATAGACCTCTTCAACCTGGGTATCTTTTACATAAACGGTGATCGTATCGTGATCTTTTGGAATCGTGATCGTAGAGTTAAGGATAGGATCAGAAGTGCAACTTCCATCTGAATAAAACGTCACATTAGAACTGTTTGAAAGAAGATTCAGTGACACATCTTGAGAAACTTTCGAAAGATTACCATAAGTATCTTTGCTCTTAATAATATAAGGAGAACAGTTCCCAGCAACAATTTGGGGTAGCCCACTCAGTTCAAGCCAAGAGGGAGCTTCGGGCATTACTAATACGGTAGATGAAATGTCAGAAAATCCATTTGCCTGGACAACAAATGTAGACCATTCTGCTCTTGTATCTTTAAAATAAAAACTCTTTTCTTTTTCTCTCACTAAAATGTTAAAGCCAGTGATGGTGTCACCGCTACACGTAGAATCAGAAGCACCATACAATTTCCCCGATCCAATATGATCCCTATTTAAAGCAATATGTATACCATCAACACTCACGCTGCTTGGATTTCCATATTGATCTTTCGCAATGATTTTATATTCCTTACAAACTCCTGCCATGACATAAGAGGCCATTACCATAAATTGTGATACCACATCGGGTTGAACATCCATCGTGACAGTTCCATCCACAAATCCAGCAGCCGAAGCTTTAAGCTCAGTAGGCTGAGCCAACGTCGGCTTAAAATAGAGAGCCATTGAATCTTTTCCTAGAGCTAAAGTGACAGTTGAAGAAATATTCACCCCATTATTGCAATCGTCCTGTGATAAAAATACTCCTTGTGAAAGCTGTATGGGAGTTTCTTGGGAAACAGTAGAGGGATTGCTATTCGAATCTACAGAAGAAAGAGTATAGGCACTACACTCCCCCGCTCGAATAGACTGCGATCCACTCACCAATAGCTTCGCTGCATCTGCGGCAACACTTGCAATGGAACGTTGGGCAGACTGAAGCCCCTCTTTTGAAGCCGTCAGAGTAAATAGGTTTGCAGCCAAATTTTTTAGATAAAAAGAATTATTTTGAGGAGAAAGAACTGAAGTAGAATTCGTACAGGCAGCATCACTATAAAAAATAGCAGATCCCCCGACAATAATTATATCTTGAGAAAGGGATAAAATATTGTCGTATTGATCCATGACAATAACGCTATACGGGCCTTCGCAGTCTCCCGCTTTAATGCTCTCTTTCCCTCCTTGAAGTAAAAGCTTTTTCGCTGCCCCTGCTGATATATCAATTGAAAAAGGAGCTTTGAGAGTCAGCCCTGCCGCTTGAACCTTAAGGGAAAAAGTTCCTACCTTTGTGCTTTTTAGATAAAAACTGTGTGAGCTTGTCCCTTTTAAAAGAATTAAATTTGGTGTTGAACTTGAACAGTTTTTATCTGAAAAAAAAGTGGTGTTTATAGCATCTATGGGAACAATAGTCGTATCACTTAAAACATTTAAGGCATTACTACCCTTAGAATCCAGAGATTGAACTGTGTAAGGCCCACTACAATCATCAGCTGTCATTTGAGCTATTCCCTCCAGCAACAGCTGAGTGGGAGACTGCTCAGAAGAAGCTTGTGGGGCCGCACTTGAAACAATAGCCCCCATACTTCCTGATGGAACACTCCCACCTCCTCCACTTCCACCACAGGCAGAAAGCATGCCTAAAAAAATAAGCCAAGACATCCGCATAGGATGTCGTTTTAAAGATATTTTTTCTAAAGACTTCATAAAACAACTCACGTACCGCTTATACTTTTAAGTATAAGCCGAACTAAAAATATTTCAAATTTTTATCGATATTTTTTGCATTAATTTTAAATTAAGCTCTTGCCTTTCATGAGGGCTTCATTAAACTCTCATCCGATGATTTCGACATTGCTTTTTATTGCCCTCACTGCTTTTTTAGACCCCTGGTCTGTGACAGAAAAAGCACCGGTGATGAAAGAAGAGGGATTTTGGAATCAACGGTTTGAATATGGATTTTATTTTTATCAAAAAGTCTTGAGCCCTGCAGATGGAGCTAGATGTGGAATGTACCCCACCTGCGCTGATTATGGATACCAGGCCATTCAAAAACATGGGCCTCTTCTGGGCGGGTGGATGGCGACCGACAGATACATGAGAGATAATGGGCGTGGTAATTCTTTTTATTCTCTTATTGAAAAATTTGGACATCGAAGACTTTTTGATCCAGTCTCTGCAAATGACTTTTGGTTTACAGCACCATGAAAAAAATATTTTTTTTCTTCATGTTTTTTTCATTCCTTCCTCTGTCTTTATTTTCCAAAGACAGCCCAGAACAGATCCTACAGTTTGGCAATCATCTCTATCAAGAAGAAGACTACTACCGAGCCATCACTGAATATAAACGTTTTTTATATTTTTATCCAAAACACCCCCAAAATTCACACACTGAATTTCAAATCGGATACTCTTATCTTAAGGGAGAAAAATGGGAGGCCGCTCTCCCCTATTTTCAAAAATTATCCACTGATTTTCCACATACAAGGCTTGGGGAAAACTCTTTTTTTTCCATTGCCCATACTCACTTTCTTTCTAAAAAATACAAAGCCGCACAGGAAACATGGAATGAGTTTCAAGAGCGTTATCCAAAAAGTTCACTGAATGACATTGCATGGTATCAAAAAGGGTGGGCTTATTTTTTCCAGGAAAAAACCAAAGAAGCAACCCAAGAACTCTCTCTCATTAAAAATCCTTCTCTCAAAAACAAAGCCATGCTTCTTTCGACAGAAATTGAAAAGTGGCACACACTCCCCTATCGATCTCCCTTTTTAGCCGGAATGTTTTCAGCAATGCTCCCAGGCTTGGGCCAATGGTATGACGGCCGATTTTGGGATGGTATGTCGGCACTTGTGGTAAATAGCATGTTCGCCTATGGAATATATGCGACTTGGAGAGATGAGCACTATGTCGCTTTTGGCATCGTCACTTTCTTAGCCAGCGGATTTTATGGAGGAAATATTTTTTCTGCAGTCTCTTCTGCCCACAAATTTAACCGAAACGTCAAAGAATCTAAATGGCAGATTCTTCAAAAAAAATATGGCGTTAATCTGGAGTGGAATGGAAATTCACTTACAATTAAATTTTAATGCAACAATCCCTCAAATGTTTTTAATTCTAAAAACTTAGCTTCGCTCGGAACTTCTAAAAAGGAACTTACATCTCGGACAATCTCTTCCCAATTAAATTTTGAAATGTGAGCAAACAATTCTTTTTTCCAGTTCTCCTCAGTCATTCCTGCTCCTTTCCACCCTGTTTGTTTTAAAGCATTATTTAAAAATAAAATATTGGGTGCAACTTTCTGAACATTTGTCAAATACCATAATAAATCATATAAATCTCTCCCCTTTACATACGGTCTCATAAAAACAGCATGGAGTTTTCCTGCCATGGAAGAGGCCAAATCATGATGCCTTAAAGACAAAACAAAGTGGTGATTAATAAGGGTTGTCATAAAATGAGCCCCCGAAGGAGGATTTGTATCTATATCTACATGAATATCTAAATTTTCATTTTCTCGACGACTGACTTGCGCTTTAAAAAGAACTTCTGAAACTCTCACAGATAAAACTTTTACTGTTTTCGGTTTTTTTTCATGAATAGTTACTTGAAATCCCCCATATTGAAGATCTTTTAAGATTTTTTCTTTCATTTTTCGAAAATCAAAACCTTCTTTTTTTTCAAGAGCAAAATCTAGATCCTCAGAAAATCTTTTAATGGAATAAAGGAACCGTAAAGCCGTCCCTCCTTGAAAAGCAATATATTGGAAAGCTCCTGACTGTTGAATGGAGTACAAAATATTGGCCTGCATATATTCTCTTAAAACATTTTTTCGTTGTTTCTGGGGGAAGGATAAGGCTAACGCTAAAGCTCTATCTTTCATGCAGCTTTTTTCTCCTCATGAATTAAAGGAAGTAAAAAATGATGAATAATTTTTGACAATTTCGAATTTTTTGTTTTTTCTGTAAATTGAAGGAGTTTATCAACATTAATTTGATCTAAATTTTGGAATCTCATTTCATCTACTCTGGCTTGAGAAATTTCCCCCCTCCAAAAGTAAAAAGTATCCAAAATGGCTTTTTCAGGACAAGCAATCATAGCTTCCTTCATTCCTTCACTTTGAGATTCATATCCCCAAAACATTTCTTTTTTAAGATGCCGATATGTAAAATTTCCAGCTTTGGTTTGATATTTAATGGGTCTTAAAGATGTTACTGAAGTTACGGAATATACAGCTTCCGGGATTAAACCAAAAAATGAAAGTGCATACTCTAAGCTCACATAGGAAGGATATACCAAATGATTGGCAATATATACTTCTGAAAAAGTATCTTTTTGATAAAGTGCAGAAAATACATACCTTTCACGTGCAAGCTTGATCAATTTTCCACTCTTAACCCAGCGGCTCATTTGCACTTGAAGGGATGTATCATGCCCTCCGCACGCATAGACCATTTGTGGCGTAATAATAGAACAAGCACTAAATTTAGCATAAAAAGCTTCCCATTTCATACCTTTTATATAACACAAATGTTATATAAATGCAATATTTTTGCTATATAACAGATTCAAAAAGGCGAAGGCCATCGGTAGACCCTAAGAGAGCTTCAGATGCTCGTTCGGGGTGGGGCATGAGTCCCAGGACATTTCCCTTTTTATTTGAAATCCCGGCAATGCTTTTTAACGACCCATTAGGGTTTTTCACATATCGAAAAATAATTTGACCATTATCTTCCAGCTCTTTTAAACCCTCTGCATCAATAAAATAATTTCCCTCCGCATGGGCAATGGGCATTTGGAGGTGCTCTCCTTTTTTATATTTTTTTGTAAAAGGATTTCGATTGTGTTCCACCGCTAAAGTGACAGTTTCGCAGATAAATTTTAAAGAAGCATTTTGAAGCATGGCACCCGGCAAAAGCCCAGATTCCAAAAGAATTTGAAACCCATTACAAATGCCTAAAACCAACCCTCCTTTTTTAGAAAATTGAATCACTTCTTTCATGATTGGGGAAAATCGAGCCATCGCTCCGCATCTTAAATAATCCCCATAGGAAAACCCGCCGGGAAGAACAATGGCATCATAAGTTTTTAGATTTTTATCTTTATGCCAGAGAAAATGAACATCTTGATGAAGAACGTGTTTTAAAACATGGTAGGCATCGTGATCACAATTAGAACCGGGGAAAACAACAACACCCCATTTCATACCCTGTCATCCTGGCATGCTCTGTCATCCTGAGCAGAGCGAAGGATCTCAAAAGAATAATTTTCAATGACGGTATTGGCCAAAAGCTCATCACACATTTTTTGAATTTGCTTTTGGGCTTGAGATTTTTTAATGGATTTATCTATTTTTACTTCAATATATTTCCCCACACGGACATCGCTAATGTTTTTAAAACCTAGAGAGTTTAGGGATTTTTGGACAGTTTTCCCCTGGGGGTCTAGTACGCCTTCTTTAAGTGTAATGTATATGCGAGCTATCATGTTTCACTCATCACCAGGAGCTGACATCTTTTATGCCCCTGCTTCATGGCTCGGCCCCGAAGGCCTGCGCTTTACTTCAGCAAAGGTCATAAAAGATGTCAGCTCCCACAGATCAGTTTTGATACCTTCTCATATGATTCTTCTATTTTCCCTAAGTCTCTTCTAAAGCGGTCTTTGTCCAACTTCTCCCCTGTCCCCTTTTCCCACAGCCTGCAACCATCCGGAGAAATTTCATCGGCTAAAAAAAGCTGCCCCTGGCTGTCTTTCCCAAATTCCAATTTATAATCAATTAAATCAATTCCCCGCTCATTAAAAAATTCTGTCAAAAGCGTATTAATCTTCCAAACTTCTTTTTTTACATGGTCTATTTGAGCTTGCGTTGTCCACCCAAAAGCAACCGGCGCTGTTTCACTAATCATGGGATCATCTAAGGGGTCACTCTTATAAAAAAATTCTAAAATAGGCTGCTTAAGCACTGTGCCCTCTTCCATCGCCAAGCGCTTGGCTAAAGATCCCGCCACTCGATTTCGAACCACCACTTCAACAGGTATAATGCTTAATGCCCGAACCACCATCTCTCGGTCATTCAGATGTTCCTTAAAATGAGTCTTCACTCCATTTTTTTCTAAAAATGTAAAAATAAAAGAAGACATCTTGTTATTCATCACCCCTTTATTGACGATTGTCCCTTTTTTCTTGGCATTAAAGGCAGTGGCATCGTCTTTAAAGTACTGAATGAGAAGGTCTGGGTCATTGGTTTTATATAAGATCTTTGCTTTTCCTTCGTATATTTTTTCTTTTTTTATGAGCATTCAAATACCCTCCGATAGATTTGAGAAACATGTTTTAGATAATGCTTTGGGTTAAAACAGCCTTTGAGTTCTTTTTCAGATAAATACTCTCGAATACGCTTGTCGTTAGATAAAAGATCATAAAATGATGTTTTATTCTTCCAGGCTGTTAGTGCATGCTCTTGCACCCATTCATAGGCTTTTTGTCGATCTATATTTTTATTGGCTATATTTTTTTGAGTCAGGGCTAAGAGCACGCGCTGAGAAAAAATAAGTCCCTGAGTTTTATGAACATTAGCTTCTACTGTATCTTTGTGGATAACAAGCCCTTCTAAAACCTCTCTGATCCTGGCCACCATAAAATCAACTAAAATCGTACTATCCGGAGCAATGACTCTCTCCACAGAAGAGTGGCTAATGTCTCGCTCATGCCAAAGCGCCATATCTTCAAAGGAAGCCATCGCATAAGATCGAACGAGTCTAGCCAACCCCGTTAAGTTTTCACACAAAATAGGATTTTTTTTGTGCGGCATGGCCGAACTTCCTTTTTGACCTTCCATAAAGGGTTCTTCTACTTCACCCACTTCAGTTCGCTGAAGGTGCCGGATCTCTGTTGCCATTTTTTCAATGGTGCCAGCAATAATGGCTAACGTTGAAAAAAATTCAGCATGACGATCGCGTTGAATCACCTGAGTAGAGACAGGAGTAAAATTTAATTCTAATTTTTTACAAATTTTTTCTTCAATTTGAGGAGTCAAATAGGCAAAATTTCCAACCGCTCCTGAAAATTTTCCATACGCAATTGTCTGCTGCGCTTTTTTAAGACGATTATAGTTTCGCACCATTTCTTGATACCAAAGCGCAAACTTTAATCCAAAAGAGGTAGGCTCTGCATGAATCCCATGCGACCTACCAACGGTCACTAAATCTTTTGTATCATAGGCCCTGTCTTTTAAAACTTTCATTAAAAGTTTTATTTCATCTAAAATATGTTGAGCTGATTCTTTTAATAAAAGAGCTAGTCCCGTATCCAACACATCTGAAGAGGTGAGCCCAAAATGAAGATATCTTCCTTCTGGGCCAATTTTTTCTGAGACATTGGTAATAAACGCAATGACATCATGTTTTACTTTTTTTTCTAAAGCTTCGATTTCAGAAATACCAAAAGCTGCTTTTTTCTGGATGGTAGCAGCGGCTTCTTTGGGAATTTGGCCTTCTTCGGCCAAGACATCCACATGAGCCAGCTCAATTTGTAACCATTTTTTGTATTTGGCCTCCGTACTCCAGAGGTGCCCCATACGAGGCCGGGTATAGCGATTGATCATAAAGTAATTGCGTCTTTCTTGCCATTTTTGTATCGTTTTTATAGGAAAAAAGCAAATGGAAGCATCCCATTACAAAAAAAGTGGCGTAGACATTACAAGAGCTGACGAATTTATTGAGAAAATCAAGCCCTTAGCTAAATCCACCTATCGAAAAGATGTTTTAGCAGGATTAGGTGGTTTTGCCGCTTTAGTTCAAGCTAATTTTAAAAAATATAAAAATCCTATTCTTGTCTCAGGAACAGACGGCGTTGGAACCAAGCTCAAAATTGCATTCATGGCGAATCGCCATAAAACCGTAGGCATTGATTTGGTCGCCATGTCCGTCAACGACGTTTTAACAACCGGCGCAGAACCTCTTTTTTTCTTAGATTATTTTGCTACTGCCAAACTAGATATGAATGTCGCCAAAGATGTTATCGAAGGCATTGCTGAAGGATGTCGGATATCCCATTGTTCTTTGATTGGCGGCGAAACTGCCGAAATGCCAGGATTCTATCATCCCAAAGAATATGATTTGGCTGGCTTTGCGGTAGGCATTGTTGAAAAAAATAAAATTGTCGATGGGTCCAAAATCAAACCAGGGCACGTACTCATTGGGCTTGCCTCTTCCGGCCTCCACAGTAATGGCTATTCGCTGGTTCGAAAAATTATGTTTGAAGATTTAAAATTGTCTCCCAACGATCATATCAAAGAGATTGGCACAGTGGCCGATGTACTGCTGACTCCTACCGTTATTTACGTCCCTCTTGTTTTAAAACTTTTAAAACAATTTTCCATTCACGGAATGGTTCATATTACCGGAGGGGGCTTTACAGAAAATATCCCCCGGGTTCTTCCCAAAGGTGTTTCCGCTCGCATACAAAAAGGAAGTTGGCCTATCCCTCCCATTTTTGATTTTTTAAAAACCAAAGGAAACATCTCTCAAGAAGAAATGTTTAAAACGTTTAACTGTGGCATTGGATACATATTGATTGTTCCTGAAAAAGAATCTCAAAAAATTCTAAAAACCTTGCACGCTCAAAATCAAAAGGCGTATGGTATAGGAGAAGTTATTTCTAAACGCAGAAAGGATGACAATGATCCAAATGTCGTCTACATCTAAAACTAAATTGGGAGTATTAGCATCGGGAACAGGGTCTAATCTCGAAGCCATCATGAAATCCTGCCAAAAAAAAGAATATCCGGCATATGTAGGAGTTGTGATTAGTGACCACAAAGATGCTCCCGCACTTAAAAAAGCTATCGCCCATAACATCCCAGGTGTCTTTCTGAATTCAAAACTTTTTGAATCTCGCGAAGCGTATGATCAAATGCTTTTGGCCACCTTAAAACAGTACCAAGTAGATCTGGTTATTTTAGCAGGGTTTATGAGAATTCTATCTCCTATTTTTGTTCAGGCATTTCCCAAAAGAATTTTAAATATTCATCCTGCCCTGCTTCCACAATTTCGAGGCTCACATGCCGTTCAAGATGTTCTTAAAGCCGGCCTTACAGAAACAGGGTGTACGGTTCATTTCGTCGATGAGGGGGTTGACACAGGCCCTGTCATTTTACAGGCCAAGGTTTCTATCCTAAAAAATGACACAGAAGAAACGTTACATCAGCGAATTAAAGAAAAAGAGCATATCCTTTACCCTAAGGCAATTTTTGAGGTCATTAAATCTCTCAAATGACAACTTCTTTTGTCCAGGAAATTTCTCAATTTTTATCTCAAAAAACAAAAAAAGATCCTTCTTTTTTTGTCCCTTTTATCGAAAAACCTCCTTCTTTAGAGATGGGGGATTATTCCTTTATTTGTTTTCCATTGGCCAAAGAACTTAAAAAAAATCCAAAAGATCTTGCTCAAGAATTGGCTCAGGCTTTTCCCCCTTCCCCTCATTTTGACAAAGTCATTTCAACAGGCCCTTATTTAAATTTTTTTGTAAATCAAAAATTTTATCAAACTGAAATCATCCAAGACATTGTAAATAAAAAAGAGCTCTACGGAAGCTCTCATGAAGAAACGCCCAAAACGATTGTCTTGGAATATTCTTCTCCCAATATTGCCAAGCCCTTTCACATTGGCCACTTTCGAGCTACCATTATTGGAAATTCCTTAAAGAAAATTTTTGAAATGCTGGGGCACACCTGCATTGGCATTAATTATTTGGGCGACTGGGGAACCCAATTTGGAAAACTCATCTGTGCTTTTAAAAAATGGGGGGATGTAAAAGATTTAAAGGACGATCCCATTCAATATCTTCATTCTCTCTATGTGCGATTTCATTCCGAAGCTAAAAGCAACCCCTCTTTAGAGGAGGAGGCTAGAGAGTGGTTTAAAAAGTGTGAAAAAAAAGACCCAGAAGCTCTAAAGCTGTGGAAAGAATTTAAAGAGCTCAGTCTTAAAGAATTTAAACTTATTTACGATGATCTTCATGTCCAATTTGATGAAGTCTCAGGAGAAAGTCATTACGATGAATTCATCCCAAAAACCATTTCAGAAATTCAAGCCTCTCTTAAAACCCAAATTTCCGAAGGCGCTTTAATTATTGACCTCGAAAAATTTGGAATGCCCCCAGCACTGCTTTTAAGATCCGACGGAGCCTCTCTCTATCTTACCCGGGACATTGCTGCTCTTTTTGATCGGCATAATCGACTTCACTTTGATAAAATTATTTATGTCGTTGGAGACACTCAAACGCTTCACTTTAAACAGCTCTTTAAAATTATTGAACTCATGGGAAAACCCTGGGTAAAAAACTGCCACCATATCGCTTTTGGACAAATTCGCTTTAAGGATCAAAAGATGTCTACTAGGGAAGGCAAAGCCATTTGGCTAGAAGACATGCTCCATCGATCCACAGAGCTTATTTCTAAAATCATTGAAGAAAAAAATCCAACTTTAAAAGACAAAAAAGAAGTGGCTCAAAAAGTAGGATTGGGAGCCATTATTTTTGCAGACTTTAGTAGTAAACGCATTAAAAACTCTGTCTTTGATTGGGACGTTATTTTAAACCCAGATGGAGATACCGGCCCCTATGTACTTTATACCTATGCCCGAGCTTCCAGTATTTTACGAAAAGCATGTCATCCCGAGAAGAAAGCATGTCATCCCGAGCAAAGCGAGGGATCTCTCATCCCCCTCGAATCCCCCGAAGAGCGCATGCTTATTGGCCACCTGGAACGCTTCCCTCATATTATTGCCTCCGCAGCACATGATTTTGAGCCCTGCTATATTGCTAATTATTTGCTCGATCTTGCTAAACTTTTTAATCGCTTCTATCACGAACATCGAGTCATTCAGGAAAATCCCGATCTTCAATCTGCTCGTTTAAAATTGGTCACCGCCACCCGACAAGTCATGAGCACTGGGCTTTCTCTTTTAGGGATTGAACCCCCTGAAGAATTATAAAGATCTGGAATTTGACAAATTATCACACTTTGTGTGATAATTAGGCTATGGCAATCATCCTTAAAACATTGAAAAAAAAACAGTATGCTTATGTGGTTTCTCGCAGAGCAAAAGGGAAAATAGTTCATACGTATCTAGGCCCCCTGGGACATGAAAATGTCACTCGGCTGATGGCACTTGAAGAAACAAGTAGGCAGATTCCAAAGGATATACATTGGTTATTCTGGGACATAGATCCACAAAAAATAGAAATTCACACATTTTCAAAATACATCATCGAGCGGATATTAGAACTTGGAAACGAGCAGGCTTTCCAATGGCTTCAGCTTGTTTTTCCAACAAAAAAAATTATTGAAGTTTTATATACTAGTCGGGCGTTGTCTAAAAAATCAAAAACATTTTGGGAAGTTTGGTTCTCACTCAAATGACACCGAAACTTACAATTCATAAAGAACGTTTTATAAAGGACCTACAGCGAAAAATTAAAATTTCAGGTATTTTGGACATTGCCACCATGAAGCTTATTGCCATTCATCAAAGAGGCACCAAGAGAGACTTTGTAGATCTTTATTTTATTTTAAAATCCATTCCTTTTGATCAAATCGCCTCTTATGCCATACGCCGCTTTGGAAAAGAACGTATTAACCCCTTTCAGATTGGGAAATCCCTGGTTTATTTTTCCGATGCCGATAGTGATCCCGATCCCAATTATAAAAACAAGTGTCACACACCCTGGGAAACCATTAAAGAATTCTTTAGAAAGCACATCAAGCAGTTCGTGTGGGATTTAGAAAACGAACTTAAAACAAATCAAAAATAGCATCTTCAGTTGACAAACAAAAAAGTCGCAGTACACTTAAAACTGTAGAACGTATGTAGGATTAATATTTCATGAGAACTAAAGATTATTTAACTTTTATTTTTTCTCTCTTTTTGGGTATCACTTTTGTAAGCTGCGGAGGAGGCGGTGGTGGAGGGGGTGGAGAAAGTACCAGTCCCATTGTTTCAAGCCAAGCTCCCGCTATTGAACAAGAAGCAAGCCCAATTCTGACCGCATCTTTACCTGCAACAACCTATAGCCAAAAAGACGCCCAAAAAGGGCTCGAACTCACATTTAATATTTCAAATGATACCAGTACTAAAATTTATTTTACACAAGGGAATAATGCTGTTGCTTCACCCACTGAAGATTCAAAGTTTTTATATCAGGGAGAATCTATTTCTATTAGCGCTGATACTGTTTTTAAATTTTTAATTGTCCCCTCTAAAGGAAAAAAAATTGAAACCTCATTATCTTACTCTTTTGATCTAACACCCCCAGTATCCCCAGAAATAAAATTAAGTTCAAATGCTGGCTTCTACAGCAATGAACTACAAGTAACCATAGAAAATAAATCTCAAGAAAAAGCACAATTATATTATGCATTATCTGATGGTATTTTAAACATAATTCAAGACGCCGATGATCTAAACACAAAAGTTAAAGCAGGAAACGTTAAAATTTATCAACAGTCATTTAATCTTCCGTGCCCCGCTGAAGGATTAAATGAAGGGGAAGAAGGAAAACTTCAAGCAATTGCCATGGACAGTACGGGTAATTTAAGCAGTCCTTCTGCCATAACTACATTTGTTTGTGACAAAACTCCCCCCATAATAAGTGCTGTAGCAGAAGCCAATGGCCACTATACGACTGACCAAGAAGTTGAAGTATCAGCGAATGAGGATGTAACCTTTTTATATAGTAAAATTAGAGGCATGGAACTAGCATTGGGCAAGACCTCTGTAAAACAAATCGATAAAGCAGCTCAGGAGAAATTAAAAATAATTTTGGACCAACATGATAGTCATTTAAGCATTAAAGCCAAAGATAAAGCTGGAAATTTTTCAACCGACATTATTTCACGTAACTACGTTATTGAAAAACAAGCATTTGTAGATGTAGAGATCACTCCCGACAAAAATCTTTTTGAAGAAGATGAATCCATTACGAACATTACTTTTAAGAAAAACATAGATCATCTAAAAGTATATGCAGCCTTGGATCGTAATTTAGACTGCAATTCTCCATCAGAGAGCGATCAAGTCCAGTTTAATAGTGGAAGTTTGGAATCCTACAATTATCTGACAACGGTTTTAGGAGGAAGAGCCGGAGAATCTCGTCATTTAAATTATTGTTATGTATTAGAGGAATCGGGTTCCATTATTTATAGTTCACCCATGATCAGTAAAGACTTTAGCTTTGTAGAAGTTTCTCGTATTGAAACACAAAGAGATACTTTTTTAGTAGATAATTTCGCTCTGCATGATCGTAAAATTTCATTTTCCGTAACCTCTCCTACTGGCATTCAAAAAATTTTTTATACAATAGATAATCTCTCAGATGAAAACATCCTGGATATCCCTAGCAATACAACAAACTTTTCGCATGAGATTCTCTTCCCTGCTTCTGCCAATCGGGTAGTTGTAAAAGTCAAATCTTTCAGTGGGAAAATAGTCGAAAAAATATTTACCAAGAAACCTGCTCAAAGAAAATGGAACAATTATATAGGAACTTTACCACTGGATTCCATCTTAGCTGTAGCGATTGATTCAAAAAATAATGTTTATTTTTCAGATCGAAAACTTGGTTTATTCAAGATAGACAATCAGGGAAAAATTCAAGCTGTCATTACTATAAAAAACGGAAAGGCATTTAGAATTTCTGGACTTATTAGAAGTATGCTTTTTGACACTCATGACAATCTTTTCATGCTTACCCCAGATCGCGTTTCAAAGATGGATACCCAAAAAAATATAACTGTTGTAGCAGGCGGTGATAGCTCAATATCCGCTCAGCCAGTCATTGAAAAAACATCTAATCTGGCCGCTACCAGTATTAGACTAAACGATGCTATTGCCCTGGATATGGACAAAACAGGAGCATTGTATATCGCAGAAAGAAATCGTATTCTAAAAATACTTCCTGATACACAAACGATTTATACACTTCATTATCATCCAGCGTATGAAATTATTTCCATAGCCGCAGATAAGAATCCTATGGTATCTCATATTATATGTTTAGCTCATCTTTCTAATAGCGATAACAATATTATTATAGGAGTTTCAAGTGACAATCCAAGCTGGAATTATACTAGAGGGCAGCGAAGTGAATTTACACTCATTTCAGACATAACTAGCACTGTTCTTCCTCTGAGCCGTAATCCTTCCAAATTATACCCTGATTATAATGATCGTTTCAACTCTCACAAAGGATATCCCTTAACCTACCAACCTTTCCCAAAATATTTTGTAAGACATGGCAAAATAACATTTGTTTTATTATCGGACGGTGACGTTATAAGCATTGATGCATTTAATAATCATCAACTCATTCGTCCATGTAGTAATGCTAATTATGCTCAGTGCCAAATTCCTTCAGGGACTAATCCTACTTCAGGGCAAGGACTTCTCATAGGACCGCCGGAAGTAGATCACAGTGACATAATTCCAAGTTTTTTAAGTATTTCACCTACAGGAAATTTTTATTTTTCTTATTCAGATGCTAAAATTATTAAAACTTCAACCCAGGCAGGCTTATCTTTGTCAACCGTCATTAACCATTCACTCCCTAGTGTTTTAGAATACGCACAAGATATGATCAAAGATGAAGAAGACAATATGTATGTGGGGAAATTTTTAGAAACTACTACAACAGATCAATGGCAAAACACAATCCATAGATTTTATCCTTGGATTCAAAAGATTGATTTAAATAAAAATATTTCTGATGTAGTTCCAAAACCATCCAGTGCCTTTTCATATTGGGAGAATGCAGAGTTAAAAGATATCTACATTGATCAAAACAAGCAGTTGTATGAAGTTCTATCCGTTTTTTATGCTGATTATCATCTTTCGAGCACCCGTAATGATGATGAACTGAAAAGATTTGTTCGAACCACAAAATATAGCATTGGGCCTAATACAGGCAATAGGATACCAGGCATATTAAATCAAGTTGTTTCCCCTGGTTTGGGTACGGGTAGTCTTATTAAGAACTCGATGTTTGTAAATAAAAAAGGAGACCTTTTTTATGTTGATCAAAATGAGACATCGATTCGCCGTCTAAATACGAATGGTCAAGATCAAGAAATGGGTGCATTATCTATAGCTAATCAAGATATCGAAAAGATTTACGAAGAAACAAATGTATATTTTTCGAGCTCTTCTAATAATCAGTCTTATATTCATAGAATTGCCAATGATGGCACCATTCAATCTGCAGCAGTAGATAGCCGCATTAGTGATATTTTAGAAGAATCAGCAGGAAGTAATGCAATAGCGAATGGAGAAGTAAATCTATGGCTGGTTCATCCCGATATAATGGAAGTTAGAAAATATTCTTTTGACTCGGATTTTTCCCCGCGTGGATCAGTGTTAATCTCCAATCATGCAAATGGCCTCATTCATCCAAAGGCGATAGTTCAGCGTGATACATCTATTTTTATTCTTGATGAAGCTTTTATCCTTGAAGGATATTTAGAATAAAAAATTTTATCCAAGCTTCCCTCAAAAATACTCTTCTTTAAAATTTCCTAGCTAGAAGGATAAATAATTAAATTTCCATCTAGATCTTGATAAGCATAGCTCATGGTGGGCGTAGAATAATCAAAAGAGACATTTCCCTCACTATCGATCCCAATAGCTCCAATTTGGTATTGATGAGCTTTGACTTCTTTAAAACTTTTTTGAAAGGCATCTTCTAGCGTCATTCCATCAATAACACGCGTTACAATGCGGCTGGCCAGTGATTCATTAATAATATGCTCTCCAATCCCAGTACACGATACCGCCGCTTTTTGGTTCGCATAGTTTCCAGCCGGCATGGCAGAGTCACTAACACGCCCTAATTTTTCAAATCCTTTTCCCCCGGTTGAAGTAGCTGCCGCTAAATGCCCTTTGTCATCTAACGCCACGGCTCCCACAGTACCCACTGGTAAACTCTTCTTTTTTTGAAGCCATACTTCTCGTTGCCGGGGAGTAATGGGGTCATAAAAAAGAAATCCTTTCTCACGAGAAAAAGCCGTAGCAAATTGTCCGCTTAAAACAGAATCCGTACTTTCTTGCAAGTGTGCTGCTACTTGAATAGGATTTTTAACATCTTCAATATTCAAGACCGCTGAAAAACGCTGAGTTTTTCCATCCATGAGTGATGCACTCATTCTGGCTTTTCCATCTTGTTGAAGTTTAGATCCTGTACCCGCATTAAAATAAGGAGAATCTTCTAAAAGGGACACGGCATAAATCACCGCTTCTACTGCAGAATGATTTTTTAAATATAAAAAAGAATCTTCATAAATGCGTTTAAGTTCTTGATGAATGATCTCTTTATCTTGTGTGTGGACATTCCCTGCCCCACCATGAATAATTAAAACCGCCATAAAATAATCCTATACCAATAATATTTTAAATATTCCAAAAAAATCACTTTCCAGCTGATCGAAGTAGCATCCACAGCATACGGAATAATCTCGACATTGTCAGGGAAAAGTTCTCGAAAAATAAAAAAAGCTCTTTTCATATGATAATTGGATGTCACTAAAATGGCAGAACCCAACGAATGCTGAATAATATAATTTCTAGTTTGAAGTGCATTTTGATAGGTACTCGTCGATTCTTGTTCTAGATAAATTTTAGAGATATCAATCTTTTCTAGTTCTTCGGATGAAAAAATAGCTTGAACAGATGTACGGTTTCGGGCTCCCGAAATAAATAATACCGTCGCCTTAGACTCCGTAAAGAGTTTTAAGGCTTGAGACAAACGTCCTCGCCCACCGGTTAAAGCCACCACTGCATCCACAGAAGGCGTTTCAGTAAAATTAGGATTACTCAATGATTGATAAAAATCCGAAAAAGAAAATCCCACCGCACTCAGAAAAATAAGAATAATACTTAAAAATAATAGTGTCTTCTTTTTCATAACGCTGAGATTCCTGCTTTCGCAGGAATGACAGGAGTGTATCATAATTTTTATTCTTGCCTCAACTTGTAATATTTGTTAAGAAGATTTCCATTATGTCACTTGCATGCGATCATTGCGGAAAAAAACCATTAGTTGGAAATAGCGTTAGCCACGCCAACAATAAGCGAAAGCGAAGAACCTTTCCCAATATTCAAACTGTTCGCGCTGTTTTAAATGGTAGTGTTCGTCGCATTCGAGTCTGCACTCGCTGTTTACGTTCTGGTTTTATCACCAAAGCCGCTTAAATTCTCTCAACAGAAATAACACCCGGTAGTGCTTCCATCGCCTTCATGACCTTTTGCAGCTGTTCCAAATCCATAATATCTACTTCAAAAGTACTAATGGCCTTTTTATCTCGAGTGGTTCGAATTTGAGCCTGAGAAATATTGACTCCTCGAGAGGTAAAAACCCGACTCATTTCCACTAAAAGCCCGGGCTCATCCTTACATACGACTTTCACTTTAATGTGATGACGAACCACTTTTGTATCTAAATCCCATTCTACATCAATTTTTCGATCGGGATCACAGGCAAACATTTTAGCACAACCGGCTTGGTGAACAGACACTCCTCTTCCTCTCGTCACAAAACCAATAATTGGATCTCCTGGGAGGGGGTTACAACAATGGGCAAAGCGCACCAAGACATCTTCTTCTCCCTTAATTTTAATCGCGGCTTTAGCTTTAGATTTTTTCGCCGCTTTTTGAAAAATTTGTTTTAAGAGAGAAGGCTTTTCAGATTCTTCTTTTTTAATCTCTTCTGAAGGAAATAATTTTTGAAATAGCTGAGAGGGCTGAATCAGTCCATAGCCAATAGCCACCAAAACTCCTTGGGGGTCCTTATGTCCTAATTCAGAGGCAGCTTTTGAAAATTCCGAAGTATCTACAAATTTAGAAAAACTTAAATTTTGTTTTCGAAACGCTTTTTCACAAATAGCTCTTCCCAACTCCAACCCCTTTGCCCTTTCTTGCACCTTAATAAAACTTCTAATTTTTGCTTTGGCACGAGAGGAATGAACAAAAGAAAGCCACTCTTTATTGGGCTTAGGAGTAGCTTGCGTTAGAATTTCAATCGTATCTCCACTTTTTAATACATATCGAAGTGGGACAATTTTCCCATTCACCTTAGCCCCAATACACCGATGTCCTATCGTCGTATGAACGGCATAAGCAAAATCAATAGGTGTGGCCCCTCTGGGGAGCTCCATCACCTCTCCCTTAGGAGTAAACACATAGACATCTCCAGGAAAGAGATCTAACTTCATGGTATCTAAAAATTCTGAAGGGTCCCTAAGTTCTTTTTGCCATTCTAAAAGCTGACGAATCCAACTAAATCGCTCCACATCTTTTTTGCTCATATTACCCGCTTTATATTCCCAATGGGCCGCAATTCCCTCATCGGCAATATGATGCATTTCTTCGGTTCGAATTTGTATTTCAAGCCTATCCCCTCCGGGGCCAATGACGGTTGTATGAAGCGACTGATAGGAATTGGCTTTGGGCATAGCAATAAAATCTTTAAATCGACCTGGAACGGGTTTCCACACCGAATGAATAATTCCCAAAGCTTCATAGCACTCTGAAAGCGTATGAACGATAATTCGAAAAGCAATCACATCATAAATTTGTTCAAATTCTAAATTTCGGGTTTCCATTTTTTTATAAATACTAAAAAAATGTTTGGGCCTACCCATCACCTCAATAAAATTTAAATTCTGTTCTTTTAATTTTTCTCGAATTATTTCTTGTACTTTTTCAATATAGCCTTCTCGATTGGTTCGGGTTGCCACCACTTTTTCAACCAAGGATTCATAAATTTCTGGTTTTAGATATTTCAGCGAAAGATCTTCTAATTCCATTTTCATCCACCCAATCCCAAGCCTGTTAGCAATAGGTGCATAAATATCTGCTGTTTCTTGAGCAATGCGAAGTTGTTTACTGATGGGCAAATGAGCAAGCGTTCTCATGTTATGAAGCCGATCAGATAGTTTAATAAGCATCACCCGAATATCTTGGGCAGTGGCCAAAATCATTTTTCTAAAATTTTCAGCCTGTTTTTCATGAACATTTTTAAATGTTAAGCGAGATAATTTAGTCACTCCATCTACAAGCTCGGCAATTTCTTTTCCAAATTCTTTCTCTAGGAATTCAAAAGTAGCCCCTGTATCCTCAATCGTATCATGTAAAATAGCGGCTACGATGGAGGGGATATCCATGTGAAGACGGGTTAAAATCATGGCCACTTCCAGAGGATGACTCACATAGGCTTCACCAGAAGCACGGGTTTGACCTCGATGGGCTTTTTCTGAAAAATCACAGGCCTTTTTAATGAGGGTGAGATCTGCATCTGGATAATAGGCGCAAATGCTTTTAAATAAATCTTCAAGAAGAAGGGTCATTTCTTTCGCTTACTTTCAATAATGGATATCAGTTGAGATACCGCTTTTTCTACATCATCATTGACGACGTGAAACTCATATGCAGAAGAACTCTTAAGCTCTGCCTCTGCATCGGCAAGTCTTTTTTGAATACTTTTTTCGGTTTCGCTTTTTCGCCCAATGAGCCGTTTTTTTAATTCTTCAAAAGAAGGGGTATGAATAAAAATGGTCACAGCCTCTGGATATTGCTTCTTTAAATTTTTTGCTCCCTGCACATCAATATTAAAAATGACATCTCGACCATTTTGGATATTTTCTTCTAAAAAAGATTTTTGAGTCCCGTAATAATATCCATGGACCAGTGCCCATTCTGAAAATTCATTTTTTTCAATCATCCCCTTAAAAAGGTTTTCTGAAATAAAATAATAATCCACTCCATTTTTTTCATTAGATCGAGAAGGACGCGTTGTATATGAAATGGAAGGAATGATGTTTTTCATCCGAGAAAGAACGGCTCGACACAAGGTTGTTTTCCCTGCACCCGAAGGAGCAGAGATAATAATTAAATTCCCTGGTTTTTGACTATTCGACATTCTGAACTTGTTCTCTCATTTTTTCTAGCAACGACTTACACTCTATAACTTCTTGAGTGAGTTTAAGGTCTTGTATCTTAGAACCCACGGTATTGATTTCCCGGTTCATCTCTTGAATCACAAAATCTAATTTCTTCCCAATGGCTCCTTTTTCGTGAAGGACGGATCGAAAGTGTTTCAGATGACTGCTCAACCTTTGAAGCTCCTCACCCACGTCTGCTTTATCCATGAGATAGGCTATTTCTTGACAAAGTCTTTGGTCATCTAGTTTTTGCTCTCCCAAAAGCTTGGTCATTCTTTCTTTTAATCGTTCTTCATGTTTTTGGCTCAAAGTTTCCTTATAGAAAGACAAACCTATAATCTTTTTTTCTAATCTTTTTATATCCCTCAAGATCATTTTTTGAAGTGCATTCCCCTCTTTTTCTCTCATGAGATTCACTTTTTTAAAGCATGTCTGTAAGATTGGAAAAAGTTTTTTAAATTCTAATTCTCTTGAAAAAGAATGTTTATAATTCCATATATTTGGCATGGATATTAAATGTCTTACGTGAATATCTCCCTTGAGCAGGAATTTCTTTTTTAAGTGCTGCAAGGTCTTAAAATAATAAGAAATGAGTGGTGTATTTAAAGAAGGAAAAGAAGTTTTATCTAGCCTCGTTTCTCTAAATAAAGACATCTCAATCGATCCCCGAGAAAAAAAAGATTTTAACTCTTTTAAAATCTTAGGCTCTAAAAAGGAATATTCAGGAGAGGATCGAAATTTTAATTCAAGATAGCGATTATTGAGGGTTTTAACCTCAATCGTGATGCGATCAGGGCCAATATGTGCTTCTTCACTGGCATATCCCGTCATGCTCCTCATAACGCATCATGTTAACAAAACTAGAACAATTCTGCAATCTTACGATAAATTTGAGAGTCATGAGGAGAAAACCACTGAATTTCTAAATCTTTTCGAAACCAGGTCCACTGCCCTTTGGCCAGGTGCCGAGTGGCTTGAGTAATTTTTTGTGAAAGTTCTTTAGATCCCCCGGATAAACCGGGGGATGACGATTGTAAAAATTGAAGTGTTTCTTTATACCCCACGCTTTTAAAGGGTTTACAGGTAAGCGGATATTTTTTCATTAATCCAGAGACTTCTTCTATGAGGCCATCTGCAAGCATTTTTTGAGTTCGATGTTCAATATTCTGATACAGCTTTTCTCTTTCTATCGTTAATCCAATTTTTAAAAATGGAGAGGCCTGTTTTGGATTGTGCTTTTGACGAAATTCAGAAAATTTTTTTCCACTGACTTTAAATACCTCTAATGCTCGAAGAATCCGATATCGATCATGAGGGTGAAGGGTAAGAGCCCATTCTGGATCCACAGCTCTTAACTTTTGATACATTCGCTCACTCCCCTCTTCTTCCATCTCTTTTTCCAATTCTTTTTTAAGAAGGGGATCCGAGGGAGGCGCTTGAAACATCCCACGGGTTAAGGCTTTTAAATAAAGCCCCGAACCTCCCACTAAGAAAACCTTCTTTCCTTTTTTTTGAATCAATCGAATAGCTTGATTTGCTGCTTCACAAAAATCAAATGCAGTAAAATTTTCTTCGGGGCTAATAAGATCAATCACATGATGAGGTACTCGTTGGCGTTCTTCCAAAGTTGGTTTAGCAGTTCCAATATTAAAATCTCGGTAGACAACCAGTGAATCTACACACACAATTTCAGCATTTAATTTTTCGGCCAACTCAAGAGAGAGGAGTGTTTTACCTACGGCGGTAGGTCCCACCAAACAAATTATTTTATCCATCGTTATCGACGAAAATACTTTTCTATATCTACAATCGGCACACGAAAATCAAACGGCCGTCCGTGGGGGCAATGAGGGGCTACTTTAATCTGATCCAGTTCTGAAAGCAATGCCGAAACTTCTTCTCTACTTAACTTTTCTTTGGCGGTTCTGGCAGAATGACAGGCCAGTGTAGCTAAATGGTGATTAATGATTTCATCTCCTACTAATGTTTTAGAAACTTCTTTAAGCTCATGAATTACAGATCGAATAACTTCTATAGAAATATGATCGTGCAAGAGAGAGGGAACGGCCTTGATTAGAAACGTAGTCCCCCCAAAAGGCTCAATTTCAAAACCAAGCTGAGAGAGTTCCTGAGAAAGCTCCGTCAATAACACCGCTTCCTCTTGAGTGACTTCTAAAGAAATAGGAACGAGGAGATACTGCTGTTGAAGGACTGAATCACGATATTGTTTCCGAAGTTTTTCAAACGCTACGCGTTCATGCGCAGCATGTTGATCGATAAAAATAAGTTCATCTTTATCTTCACATAAGAGATAGCTGCTTTTGATTTGGCCAATGTAATGAAGGTTTCGATAGTAGCCGGTCTGAGTGAAAGCCTCAGTGGCACCTTCTCGAAGTACCTGTATTCGGTGGTCTGGGGGGTAGAGGGAAAAGTAGGAGTCAGTCCCTTCTGCTTCATCTTTGGGTCCTGTCGCTGAAGGACTCTCTCCATCGTCCGTCCTCGTAAACTGCGGGCGCGGCGATGGAGCCTCTCCTTCAGCGCCACCCAACCAAACATGAGAATTTAATTTATCTCCCGCTGATCTCAACTGTCCCAACACCTGACGAATACTCTTTTCCACAAAACTATGCACAAAGTGTGTTTCTTTAAAGCGCACCTCTCTCTTTGCTGGATGCACATTCACATCCACATCCTCTCCCTCTGTTTCTAGAAATAACACCACCTTTGGATAATGCCCCTGTGGCACAAAACTTTGATAAGCCGCCGAAATCGCATGAAGCAGTGTTCGATCTCTGACAGGCCTTCGATTAACAAACGTATAGCATTGACGAGAAGTCCCCCCCATAAACCGTGGCAATCCCACATATCCTGAAAGGTGAAACTGCGAGGCATTATTTTCGATGGGTACAAATACCTCAGGCTTTTCTTTGAGAACAGCTAAAATTCTTTCTAAGAGCGTTGCCCGAGGAAGAAAAAAAACATCTTTTTCCTGATGAACCAACTTAAAAGAAATCATGGGATGCGCCAACGCCAACTGTTCTACTATCTCAATACAATGACTCAGTTCTGTAGCATTGGATTTTAAAAACTTAAGCCTGGCCGGTGTATTAAAAAATAAATCCTCTACCTGAATTTCTGTCCCAATGGGAGCTCCCACAATTTTAGAAGCCTGTTTTTTCCCACCCTCCAAAAAAAGCTTTGTGGCTTCTACAGTATCTTTGGTTTTTGAAATCAGAGTAAAGTAAGATACAGAAGCAATCGAAGGAAGTGCCTCCCCCCGAAATCCTAAAGTTTTTACTTTAAATAGATCTTCTAAGATATTGATTTTACTTGTTGCGTACCTTTCAATACAAAGCTCAACTTCTTCTTTTGTCATTCCACATCCATTATCTCGAATTACAATTTTCTTTTTTCCTGCTTCTAACAATTCAACGTCAATTTGCGTAGCTCTGGCATCAATAGAATTTTCAACCAGTTCCTTTACAATAGAAGAAGGACGTTCCACCACCTCTCCCGCAGCAATTTGATTGATAAGATGAGAAGGTAAAATTTTTATTCTAGAGGACACTGACTTGATTCCTTCCAGAATTTTTTGCTTTGTACAATGCTTGATCTGCTTTTTTAATGAGATCTTCGGGAGTCCGCGTGGCAATATCTAGCTCACATACTCCCAGACTAATCGTTACAGCAAGTTTTTGGTTATCATATTCATAGGGATAATTTTCAACAGTCACTCTCAGTCGTTCTGCAATTTCACATGCTTTTTGAAGGGTGGCTTCTGGTAAAATCACCACAAACTCTTCCCCTCCATAGCGGCCGAAAACATCCTCACTTCTTAAAACTCGATCCTTCAGTAAGGCACACGTTTTTTTAAGGACATAATCCCCTGCCAAGTGCCCATATCGATCATTAAATTTTTTAAAAAAATCCACATCAAAAATAATAAAAGACAGGGGAATACGAAGCGATCGGCACCGCACAAATTCACTGTTTAAAAAATCAATAATATATTTTTTATTTTGTCATGATACACATTCTCAATATTCCCAGCTGGAAGAAATTTAAAAATGGTGGTTCCAATACGAACCACATCACCCTCTTTAAGAGATGTTTTTTCTTGAATACGCACATCATTCACAAAGGTCCCATTTCTACTTCCCAAATCTGAAATAAAAAATACATGATCTTTGGCGGTCACTTCGGCATGAACCTGTGACACACTTTGATCATCAATAGAAAGATCGGCTTTCTTTCCTCGCCCCAAACACACACGAGGAGGTACCAAAGGAAACTTTCTTCCTAAGGGACGTCCTTCTATTAAAACAAAACACGCTCCTCCCCCTTCAGAAGCAGCTAGTTTTTGTAAAAAATCTTCACTTTCTATGACAAATGTTTTTGTTTTTTCTTCCTTCACTGCAATATCTCCTTAGCAATAATCATCCGTTGAATCTGATTTGTTCCTTCTACAATTTGAAGCACCTTAGCTTCTCTCATCAATCTTTCTACAGGATAATCTTGACAGTATCCATTTCCTCCAAAAACTTGAACAGCATCGGTTGTGACTTTCATCGCCGTATCCGAAGCCAGGGTTTTGGCCATCGAGGCTTCTTTAGAATAAGGCATTTTTTGATCTCTTAAAAAAGCTGCTTTTTGTACTAAAAGCCGAGATGCTTCAATCGTCATGGCCATCTCTGAAAGCATGGTTTGAATCGCTTGGAACTGAGAAATAGGCTTTCCAAATTGAACCCGTATTTTAGAATAATTTTTTGCTTCTTCAAAGGCACGCCGAGCCAACCCTACCGCCGATGCCGCGATGGTAATTCTTCCACTGTCTAAAGCCCGCATGGCAATGGCAAACCCTTCTCCTTCCTTTCCCACTAAATTTTCTTTGGGTACTTTGCAGTCTTTAAAAATAAGTTCCATCGTTGGAGAACATTGAAGGGCCATTTTATGTTCTTTTTTTCCAAACATAAATCCTGCCATGTCTTTTTCAACAATAAAAGCACTGATGCCTTTTTTCTTATCTTCACTGGTTCTGGCCAGCACCAAATAAATATCTGCTTCTCCAGCATTCGTCACAAAACATTTGGTGCCATTTAAAATATAGTAATTTCCTTCTCGAATGGCTTTTGTTTTTAACGCCGCACTATCGGATCCCGATTGAGGTTCTGTCAGTGAAAAAGCTCCTAGTTTTTTCCCCTGAGCTAAAAGCATTAAATATTTTTGTTTTTGTTCTTCATTACCAAAGGTCCCAATAATATTTTGAGGAAGTCCCGTCACTGCTAAAGACACGGCCACCGCTAAAGAGTGAAAAGAAATTTCTTCTAAGACTAAAGCATACGTTGAAAAATCAAGCCCTGCCCCAGAATATGTTTCCGGAGTCATCATGCCCATTAAAGAAAGCTCAGCCATCTTCTTAAAAATAATTTTTGAAAATTCTTCCTTCTCTTCAAACGATCCAATGACAGGATCGATTTCACTCACGCAAAATTTTTGAACCATCGAAAGAAGAGACTGTTGTTCGTCTGTTAGTTGAAAAGAAAGCACTTAGTGTAATCCTAATTTTGAAAGTTCTTTAGCAATAATGATTCGTTGAACCTCAGACGTTCCTGCGCCAATTTCCATAAGCTTTGCATCTCTCAAATATCGTTCCACATTATAGTCCTTGCAATAACCATATCCTCCCAAGATTTGAATCGCATGAAGTGAGGCTTGAGTAGCTATTTCAGCACTAAATACTTTACACGCCGATGCCATCGCAGATAAAGGTTTCCCAGTAGCCGACAATCGGGCAGCTTCGTAAGTTAAGGTTCTTGCTGCTTGAAGCCAAGTATACATATCGGCCAACATTTTTTGTACCAACTGAAATTCAATAATAGGTGTTTTAAATTGTTTCCGATCTTTGGCATACGCCAGCGAATCTTCAAGTGCCGCTTGGGCAATCCCTAAAGAAATCCCCGAAATAGTAATTCTCTCAACATCCAGCGTTTTTTTCATCTGAGGAAGCCCTTGATGAAGCTTCCCCAATAAATTTTCCTCTGGAACTCTGCAATCTTCTAAAATAAGTTCAGAGGTTGGAGATCCTCTCATTCCCAACTTAGATAATTTTTTGCCCACAGAGAATCCAGGAAAATCTTTTTCAACAATAAAGCTACTGACCTCCCGCTCTTTTCCCGTCCGCGCATAAATCACAAAGGTTTGAGCTACCGTACCATTGGTAATAAACATTTTTCTTCCTGTAAGATGATAAAATTTCCCCTCTTTAATGGCTTTAGTTTCTAGCCCAATCGCATCCGACCCATATCCAGGCTCTGTCATTCCCATGGCCCCTAATTTTTTTCCAGAGCAAAGATCTGGAAGATATTTTTTCTTTTGGAATTCATTTCCATTGGCATGAAGATTGTGCACACACAAAATACTATGGGCCAAATAAGAAAGAGCTGTCGAGGCACATACCCGCCCAAATTCTTCCATCACAATGGTTGCCCCCAAGACATCCATATCTCCCCCACCGTACTGGGAAGGAACGGTCACTCCTAAAAGTCCAAGCTCTCCTATTTTTTTAAAAATTTCAGAACGAAATCCTTCGGTTTCATCAATTTCACGAGCAAAGGGTTTAATCTCTTTTTCGGAAAAATGACGAACCGTTTCTCTGAGTAACTCATGCTCTTTGGTCATCATAGATACTCCTTTGTCATCTCTTTCGGTCTTACACAATTTTCCCCATCAAGACAAGGAGATTGGATATCTACAGTTTTCTTGACAAGGCGCGTAAAAATCCGCTAGGGTGAAGACACATGGTCGCAACATCCCCAAAAAACGCAAGCTTCACTAAATCCCTCTTTTTTGGAAATATTTTAGAAGAAATGGTTTTCCCTTACCCTCAAATGTCCAAAGAGGAAAAAGAAACGGTCAATATCCTTGTAGATTCTTTTAAAAAATATGCTGAAAAAAATATTGACACCACTAAAATCGACCGCGAAGAAAAAATCTCACCAGAGGTCATGTCAACGCTTTCAGAAATGGGTCTCTTTGGAATGATTATCCCAGAAAAATACGGCGGCAGTGGGCTTTCTGCAACAGCCTATGCTCGCGTTATGCAGGAAGTTTGTTCTGTAGATGCGTCTTTGGGTGTTACTTTTGGAGGACATCAGTCCATTGGCCTTAAAGGCATTATTCTTTTTGGAACAGAAGCTCAAAAGAAAAAATATTTACCTGATCTTGCCACGGGGAAAAAAATGGCTGCTTTTGCCCTCACTGAGCCTGAAGCAGGCTCTGATGCCGCAGGTATTAAAACCAAAGCCATTCTTTCCGAAGACAAAAAACATTATATTTTAAATGGAAGCAAAATCTGGATTACCAATGGTGGCATTGCTGATGTATTTACTGTTTTTGCTAAAACTGAGGAGCCTGACGAGAAAGAAGGCCAAGGCAATTTGAAGAAGTGGAAAATTACTGCCTTTATTGTCACACGAGACATGGGCGTTCGCAATGGCCCAGAAGAACATAAAATGGGAATTCGGGGAAGCTCTACTACAGAACTATATTTTGAAAACTGTAAAGTCCCCGCTGAAAATATCTTAGGCGAACCAGGAAAAGGTTTTAAAGTCGCCATGGAAATTTTAAATAATGGCAGACTGGGACTGGCTGCCGGTTGCATTGGAGGAGCTAAAAAAGCCATTAAATTGGCAACCACCCATGCAACCACCCGAAAACAATTTGGAAAATCTATCGCCGAGTTTGGAATGATCCAAGACAAAATTGCTAACATCACCATGGATACCTTTGCTGCTGAAAGTATGATCTATATGACCACTGCTCTCATTGATCGAGGCGTAGAAGACTATTCTTTGGAATCCGCCATTTGTAAAATTTTTTCATCTGAATCTGCCTGGAGAGTTATTAATGAAGCTGTTCAAATTGGGGCAGGCATTGCCTATATGAGAGAGTACCCCTATGAACAATTATTAAGAGATGCTCGGATTAATATTATCTTTGAAGGTACCAATGAAATTTTGCGATGTTTTACAGCTCTGGCCGGCATGCAAGGCCCTGGACAATATTTAAAAGAAGTGGGACAAGCCATGCGCTATCCTTTAAAAGGCATTGGCCCTTTATCTGATTTTGCCGTTAAAAAAATTAGTCGAGACATCGTCGGCTTAGGAGACCGGATCACCAAAGCCGACATTTATCTTAAAAAAGAAACAGCACTGATTGAAGATTATGTAAAATATTTGGCCACGGCCGTTGAAAAAACCCTCATGAAACATCAAAAAACCATTTGGGAAAAAGAATTTGTCCAAAGACGCATTGCCAATGCCGTTATTGATCTTTATGCCATGATTTGCACGGTTTCAAGAACCACTTCCTTCATTCAAAAAGATGGTTTAGCAAAATCAAAATATGTCATTCAACTGTGCCAATCCTTTTGTGACCGGGCCTCTAGACGCATTAAACGAAATTTGCGCTCCATGGATGGCAATGACGACGAGCGTTTAAAAGATCTCTCGAACCAAACCTGTGCTCTCAGTGGTTATCCATTCGATATCCTCTAATACCCCCATCCAATATATTAAAGGAGTGGGGCCAGCTCTGGCAGAATTACTCAGACGAAAAGACATTTATACCGTCCAGGATGCTTTATATTTTTTACCCAGAACATACGAAGACCGAGAACATTTTAAACCTATTGCTCAGTTAACACCCGGCCAAGCAGAAACGTCTTTTGGAACCATCCGCCGTATAGCTCTCGTTCCCATGAAGCTACAGCGAAAAAAAATTCTAACCATCGCCGTTGCTGACTCAAGCGGAACCCTCCTTTTAAAATGGTTCCATTATAACCCGAAATATATGATGACTCGCTTTAAAGTAGGCATGCACATTGTCTTTCGAGGAGAAGTAAAAATATTTAAATACCAAAAAGAAATAACTCATCCAGACCTGGAGGTGATTGAAGACACTCATAGCACCAGTCTTCATTTTGGCCGTATTGTTCCAGTGTATTCAGAAACAGAAGGATTATATCAAAAAACCATTCGACGTATTTTGAATAATGTTCTTCTTCAAAGTTTAAATACTTTTACCGATCCCCTCCCCCCAGAAATTAAAGAAAGACATCATCTGCCCGATCTATCGCAAAGTTTTCAAGAAATTCACTTTCCAAAGCACAAAACTTCTTTAGATCTATTACTTAATGGCACCCATCCCGCCAGAAGAAGACTTGTATTTGATGAATTCTTTTTCTTAGAATTAGGCTTGGCATTAAAGCGGTCGCAGATGACTCAGGAAAAGGGAATCCCCTTCCCTTCTTCACAAACATTTAAATCACAACTTATTTCCTCTCTTCCTTTTGAACTCACTCCTGGACAAAAAACAGCTCTTTTAGAAATAGAAGAAGATCTGAAACGCCCTACCCCCATGAATCGTTTGCTTCAAGGAGATGTGGGAAGTGGAAAAACATTGGTCGCTATTCTCTCTGCTCTGACGGTACTAGAGCACCATCATCAAGTAGCGCTCATGGTGCCAACAGAAATTTTAGCCGAACAACATTTTAAAACACTCACAACTCTTCTTTCCCTTTTTAACATTAAGATATCACTCTTAACCAGTGACATGAAAAAAAATGAGCGCTCCCTTCTTTTAGATAACCTTAAAAAAGGAGAAATCAATTTTATCGTTGGAACTCATGCCCTCATTCAAGAAGATGTGGAATTTTTTAAACTAGGATTTGTCATCGTGGACGAACAACATCGATTTGGTGTTGAACAAAGACTGGTCCTTAAACAAAAAGGATTTAATCCCCATCTTTTGGTCATGACCGCTACCCCTATTCCCAGAACTTTGGCTCTCACGGTCTATGGAGATTTAGATATTTCTTTAATGCAAGACATGCCGAAAGGACGAAAACCGATTAAAACAAAAGTAATTCATGAACGCCAACGGTTACAGCTCTATGATTTCATGAAAAAAGAATGTGCCAAAGGTCGCCAGGCTTATGTCATTTATCCCTTAATTGAAGAATCAGAAAAAATAGATTTAAAAGATGCCACCCAAATGGCCGAACATCTAAAAAATATTTTTACCTCCTTTCGCGTAGAACTCCTCCATGGAAAAATGAGTGGAGAAGAAAAAAAACACATCATGGAAGATTTTAAAAACAAAAAAATTCATCTCTTGGTTTCTACCACCGTTATTGAAGTAGGCATTGATGTTCCCAATAGCACAATCATGGTTGTAGAACATCCCGAACGATTTGGTCTCTCTCAGCTTCATCAACTCAGAGGAAGAATTGGCCGGGGGAGTGAAATGTCTTACTGTTTCTTACTCTCTCAATATGCTGCAACGGAAGAATCTAAAATTCGACTTAAAGCCATGGAAGAACATCTTTCAGGATTTAAAATTGCAGAAGTAGATCTAAAACTTCGAGGTCCGGGAGAATTTTTAGGTACACGGCAATCGGGACTTCCTGGGTTTCGAGTGGCAAATCTTATAACCGATACCGAACTCCTCATTGCAGCCAGATCGGAAGCCTTTAATATGGTATCAAAAGATCCCCAGCTCTCCTTGCCACAACATCAACCTTTAAAAGAAGCGCTTAGACATCACTGGCAACATAAAATTAATTTTATTAATGCTGGGTAGAAAAAAATACACAGTATTGTTTACCAGATATACAATAACCACACTGCCTATTTTTTTAGCTGCATCATAAATCTCAATAAAATTCACTCATTACGTCCTATTTTTGGCACAAAGTGTCATGGCATTTTTTTTGCAGATCTTCTACAGTCAATAAGGAGATCGTCATCATGAAAAAAAAATATCTTTTTTTAATTTTATCCCTATCTCTCATTACCTTCAGTCTTAAAACGTTTGCGCAAGAAGAACCCATGGCAATAGAACCTCCTCCTCCGACTTCTGTCCCCAATCTTCTTTTAAAACCCACTCAGGTTATCTGGGAAGAAGAGGATGAAAATGGAAATTTTCGTGTGGACCAATACACCGTTCGAGGAAGCAGAATCCTCATTGGAAACCGCCAAAAACTCTATGCCGTACTCACAGACTTTGAAAATTATGACAAATGGATGCCCTATTTTAAAGTCACCCGAAAAATAGATCCAGAACATTTAAATTTTATTTTTCAAACCAAAAATTTTGGAGATTATAATTTAACCTTAAAAATTGAATACCCCCGGCGAAATATGAATGGATATTACCATTGGGTCCGGCTAACCACCGAAGGAGAATTTCCATACTCAACCTTAAAAACCATGGAACATAATTTTTATCTTCACCAAGTATATAATACACAAACAGGGGCCCTGGATGACAACTTTACGCTTATAGAGCTTGCCAATCACACTAAAGTTGCAGGTCTTTTAGCCGCCTTTCCAGAATCAAAAATACGAGAGATTTTTTTAAATGTAATAGAACAGCTCTTTCGGAACTTACAACTTCGTCTAGATTCGATTGAAAATAAGTGAAACATCTTTCACTCGCTCATAATCTTTTCGGTGGCACACCAAAAGCCCATGAGGGGAATCAACAATAATTAAATCTTTCACTCCAATAGTTGCCACATTTTTAGTAGGAGCATCCACAAAACAATTTTTAGAATTAAGCTGAATCCATTGTTTTGCCCGACTGGGGCGTTTTAAAGAAAGGCTCTTCCAATTCCCAATATCTATTAATTTAAACGATGCTTTAACCATACACACCGATTGTGCTTTTTCCATGACCGCATAATCAATAGAGATATTAGGCATTTTCTCATAAATACGGCCTATAGGATATTGGCCTATATTTCTAAGATTTTTATAAATGAGCGGTTCATGTGTTTTAAGTTCATCGAGAATGGTTTTTGCTTTCCAGACAAAAATGCCTCCATTCCAAAAATGATGTCCAGTTTGAATAAGCCGCCTTGCTTTAGAAAGATTTGGTTTTTCAATAAATCTCTTAACGCTATATATATTTTTTCCGTGTTCTTCCCCTTGTTCAATATATCCATATCCTGTTTCTGGATAGGTTGGTTTTAATCCAAACACCACCAGTGTTTTCGGATGATGTTCTACAAACTGAAGAGCACCCTTAACATCTTTTACAAAAGCTTTGGGATTATCAATCCACTGGTCGGCCGATAACACAACCATGGTTGCTTGGGGGTCTTTTTGATAAAGTGTCCATGCTGCCCATCCTACACACGGGGCCGTATTTTTAACCATGGGCTCTAATAAAAACTGGGAAGGTTTTAGCGTTTTAAGTTGTCGTTTTAAAAGTTTTTTAAAATTTTGATGACTGACAATTCGGAGTTGTTCTTTTTTCGCCCACGCAGACGCTTCTTCAACAGCCATTTGAAGGGTTGATTTTTGATTATTCACTAACGGCAAAAATTGCTTGGGCTCCTGAGGCGTAGATAATGGCCAAAAACGCCTTCCAATTCCGCCGGCCATAACCACAGGATAAATCATCTATATCCTTCCATAACAATCTTCTAAGCGAACCACATCTTCTAAATGAGGAGTGGACACCTCAAAAATTTCACTATCCGCCAATGCTTTCACCCGATGCATCGTCTTGGGAGGAAGATGAAGCGTTTTTCCTGGGGTCATCACACGTAATTTTCCATTCACCCACACGTTAAGCTTTCCTCGATACACATACATCGATTCTTCTTTTTTTCGATGATATTGCAAAGATAAAGATTCCCCTTTCCGAACAAATAAAATTTTCCCAGCATAGTGTTTGGTTTTTGCAAAAAGAAGTTCATATCCCCAAGGTTTATCAATTTTTTTCATCTTGAATAACGTCCAATAAAAATTCCCAAACCAAAGATAATCAGCGAAACAGAAATTAAAAACAGAAAAATAGCCACAATATCTTTTCGTTTAAATTGTACTTCTTTCGACATAGAATTGACTATGAGTGTATAGCGCAACGTGTTCAAAAATCAAGAAAGGAATCTACTTAAGACTTAAATCACTTTGGAGAGAATAAATAATCTTATGATCTTCATCCATCCAGATTTCTTGATAGCGGATGGTGCGCTCATCTAAACGTTCTGCATGATACTGAAAATATTGCCTTGAATTCTTGTCATAACGGTTTACATCCAAAAGCTCTTCTGTAATCACCCCTACTTTTTCATTGTTAAAATAGAGGTTCCCTTCTTTGATATCCATCATCACAGGCTCCCAGCTTACCTGATAATGAGGAGAAGAAAAATGCCCCTCTTTTAAAGAAAAGGTACTGTCTGTTTGTTCCAATACAAAAAAAAGCGTGCCTGTATTCTCTACATCGCCTACTTTTAGAAAAGCTTTTCCTTCCCACTGGCCAGACCAGGATGCCAAAACAGATACGGGAAGAATCATTAAAAGACCTAACACAACGCTATAAATAATATTTTTTATCATTTACAAAGAGCACTTTAACTTTTTCGATGCATCGCGTCAAGAAAAAAATCAGAAATGCCAATTCCGTCGGAACGGACGGTTTTCCGTCCGCTTTTTTCGCTATTTGAGCTCAAAACCCCTGGCACACCGTTTGCAAGGACATCCTGTCCAGGAGGAAATATCATATGAAAAAAAATATATCAGGCCAAAGCATGGTCGAATACATCATCTTGGTGGCTATCATTGCAGTGGCATCGTTGGGAATTATTAAAGTCTTAGGCAGCACCGTCTCTTCTAAGCTTTCTCAAATTACCTTGGCGCTTCAAGGGAAAAATCAAGAGGCCAACCAAGTCACCGTTCCCAAGGTAGAAAAGAAACATTATCAAGAAAGAAGCCTCGAAGACTTTTATGAATCAACGGAATAATCAAAGAGGACAATCGCTCATAGAGACAACGCTGATAATTCCTATTATTCTCTTATTTTTATTTTTTTCTATCCAGTTTTCCTATGTAACGATTGCAAAAAGAATTCAAGAGTGGGCTTCATTTCGGATGGCAAGACAGCTTTTACCTCTCCCGATTGAAAATAAGCTTACTCCCATTACCGCAGAAATAGAAGCCAGAGCAATTCTTTCTAAAATTCCGTTTCAAAAAAGTATCCCTATCATCATTTGGAAGAACACTCTTTCTGAAGTAGAGGTCTCACTTCAACACACTATTTTTTTATTGGGGAAACCGTATGAACTTAAAAATAAAGTCACCTTCTATAGATAACCATCAAGGGCAAGCCCTCCCCTTTGCTTTAATTCTCATCCCTCTTTTTTTAATTTTAATCCAACAAACTTTATATTTTTCTCGATTGATTGAAAGAAAAATAGCCCTTCAAAATGGGGTCGATGCGGCGCTGATCTCCGGCATAACGATTCTTTCAGAAGGGCTAAATCGAATCAGCACGCTCAATCAAAATCTCGTTCGCTGCCATAAACTTTTAATCCTAGCACAAGCCGGAACCGTTGTTACCGGCAATGGAGGACTCCTCTTAACTGTTGAGGCACTTAAAAAAATGATCCGAGCAATTGCCCTTAAACAAGAAATGATTAAACAAAGCGTTCCTCTAATCGCCGCACAAAAAACACTTTCTATGGCCCGAAAAAATAATACGCCACACAGTGTTTTAAGTCCGCCTTTATTTCGCTATTCTATTGAAAGACTCCCACCAACACAAGGATTACCAAGCCCCTATGTTTTAAACCCTGATTTTGACACTCATCGCACATGGAGCATTTCAGGGTTTAAATATAAACACGCGTATAGAGCACACGCCAAAGCCGCTCTCTTTGGAGACTCTCTCATGCTCTCTAACTGGAAAGGATATATTAGTGAATAAGCCAAAAGGCTCCGCACTTATAGAAATAATGTTTATTCTTCCCCTCTTTATCCTTTGCATCAGTCTCCTTGAAACGATTTCAGAGGGCTATGGTGCACGCATTCAAAATCGCCTGCTCAGTCGCTATGTTTCTACCCACACTTTTCGTGAGGGGACTTCTCCTTCGCTGTCTCAGCTAAAAGAAAAATTTTTTATCCAACATCCTCTGACAATTCAAAATATTGAAACCACTCAAATAACCTTTCATCCCTTTTGGCAAAAAAATAGCCTAACCCTCACTCAACACTTTTTTCTTTGGAGGAAAAATCATGATTCCATTTTTGAAACAACTCGCTCATCAGATGAAGAAGAAGAATTCTAAAGAATTGAAAGCTCTCTTTTTTTCGGCCATTTCAGGGCTAATTCTTATTATTTTATTTGAACTTTATATTCAAAAAATAAAAGAGGATTTTTTGACAAATAATATTGATAGTGGTAGTTTAATAAAATATTACAAGTAACTAAAATGAAAAGACTTTTTACAATATTTTTAATCTTATGTTTTTCTTTTGAAATAGGGTTTGCAGGTATTGAACCCCCTGCCCAAGAAAATTTATCCATTGCTTTTGAAAAAGTAATTCAAGGAAAAGAGCTATATTACCAGTCTTCTTTTGAAGAAGCTTTGAATCATTTTAAAGAAGCACAAACGCTTTATCATGGTCACATGGCTTCTCTCACCAAGGGAGATTCTCTATTTGAAGCCCATATTTATGCTGGGCTTTGTCACTTTTCTCAAAAACAGATGACCAGCGCCAAAGAAGAAATTAAAAAAGCCTATCTTTTAAATCCCAAAAAAACATTAGATCCAAAAACTTTTTCTCCTGCATTTATTGCCTTTTTTCAAGAAACCACAAAACCTTTAAAAGATTTATCCAAAACAAAACTTGAAATTCATTCCACTCCTGATTTTGCAAAAGTGTACATCAATGGGTTTGAAATGGGCTTAACGCCTTTGATTATCAATCATTGGCCTCAAGCGGAATATCACGTGCGCATTGTCATGGATGATTTCCGGGAATGGACTTCTTCTATTAATACAACACAGCAAAAAAACTATCGTGTAAATGCAACGTTAATTCGACTTTCAGATCCAACATGGTTATCCAAAAAAACATCGTCAAATGATTCAATCTCAATTGAAACACAACGTTTTTTAAAAGCCATGGAATCACAAAACACATCTGCTTGGACAACGTCTTTTTGGTTTTGGTCTATTGCCGCCATCGCGGCAGGTGGGGTTACCTATGCCGTTCTAAGCTCACAGCAACAAAAAGCAGTTCCAAAATCTTCTACGCCCGTTTCAATTGTCACTGCTCATTTACCCTAGATTACCTAGATTAATAGATTAATTAGTCCGATAGAAAATTTTTACCCAATCGATATCCACTTGATCTTCTTGGGAATCATCATCATCTCTGGCAATACCTAATTGAAAAGACTCATATCCGGTAAGCACATTGTCCCAATATTCTACTTTCCAGGTTTGATCAATAGAGCGAGTCCAATCATATTCTTTGTTATCTAAAAAAAGCCAGCCTTCCGCTTCTTGATCTTTTTTTGCTTTCCATCGGACCTCAATTCGATCAATAGGATAATGCGCCAGCGGCAATTCGATGGTCCGCGCTCCTTCACGAAGGGGAGAGCCAATGTCACGACCAGAAAACGTAATCACCGCTCCTTGGGTATCATCAGCCATGGGAAGGACGGGATAAAAAACATATAAAAGAAGAAAAAAGAAAAGAAATTTTTTGATCATCACAACCTCCTTATAGATAGCTGTAGACTATCGTGGGCATCCATGGCTGTCAAGACGGGATTCCGCAAATTGACTTCCCCCTTTTCCCATGGTACAAGATGGCGCTTTTTTAAGCAGCTATGAAGTCATTGAATTTATTCCTCATTTCAGCAACTCTCATGGGCTGTGGCGTTGCCAAATCCCCTGAAATTACGAGTACTTTGCCCTCTTTAAATCCTGAAATACCTCTCTCTTATACTTCTTATATGGCCTTTCCTTCGGACTGTAAGGGACTTAAAATTTCTGGAGAATTATCAACTGCTGATTTTACAAAACTCTTTCGCTGTTTGAATAAAAAAGGGGGGCTTAATGACATTGCTCCCATGGTTTTAGACAATCCCAGCGATACAGAACTTTTTGTCTCTCTCTATAATGAAACCTTCGGGAAAAATCCACAGTTTAGAAATGATACGCTCCAACTTCTTAAAAATTTAGATGACAATCAAGGGCTTGGGGATCTATTTAAAATTCTCTCCCTCCTTATTTCAGAATTTATTGACACTCCCAATTTTGATGAAACCACTCGGGAACTTTTAAAATCCATTTTATCGGACGATTTAAATCTGATGCCCCTTTTAAAATCCGTTATCACACACCCAGAAAGTGAAGAATTCAATCGTCTCCTAAAAAATGCGTTCCATCGAGGAACGTTAAGCGATTTTCTTACTCATCTAGGATTTTTTCTCAATCAACCTGAACTCTTGGTTCAATTCATTAACAATATTTCAGCACTCCCTACCCCTTCTTCAAATTTTACGTGGAATGATCTCGATGAACTCAATATTCACCACGTTCCTAGAAATTCATTAGAAGCACTATACGAACTTCAAAAAAACTCTAAACTTCCAACCCTGATTCAATTAGTCACTGATTTAGTAAAGCGTAACAGCACAAGCTCTCTAACGGCTGAACGACTTGAAAAATTAAACCACTCTCCAGAACTTCTCACGCCCGAACAACGAGAAGCTTCTCTTCAAGTCTTAAAGAGCCATCCTGCCAATGATCTAGTGGCTCTCATTAAACTTTTTTCTAGCCTCAACCGACGGTTCATGGATGATGAAAATTCAACTCTCAATAGAAATTTCTTGTACTCTCTTGATATTTTTCTCCAAGGAGTCAAATCAGCGTTTGATGCTGACCCCCATCTAGGAGTAGACGCAGAGGCCTCTCGCGTCATGACCATTTATAGTTTATTCATAGATCTTTCCTATACAGAAATAGAGTCTTCTGACTTTCACTCCAAGAACTTAGATGAAAAATTTACTCTGTACCAAAATGGAACTCTGTACCCAAAATATATTACCGATTACCAAACTCAAAAAACACGAGAAGTCCTGTCCCTCTATAAAGAACAATTAGAAAATGAAAAAGATCCAGATAATCCTGATCAACCCCGGTGGACACCCAAAGAAATTAGACAAAAAATAAGAACCCGCGAAACAGAATTTAAAGAAAATGAATTGCCAGGATTAACAGCCCTCTATCAAGATTTTTTAAATAAAGAAGTTAAAAAAGCCCTTTCTTTTATTAATGAACGGCCCTTGATTTTAACCTTTACTCTCTATGATGTGCTCATGAACCTAAAAGAAAGTCCCCAAACCATTGCTGTCATCGCTGCAAAATCTCTCTTAAACTTAGACAATGATTTTATTCTCCCCTTTCTAGATCAATTGATTCAAGGACCCATTAAAGATTTTTATGAATTTAATCGCCCTGTAGATACTTTTTTAAAATCATTAGACGTAGAACATTCTGGATCCACCTGGCTTAGTCACACGGTAGATCCCTTGGTTCATGGATTTTCAGATGGCATGCCTATAAAAGACCAAATCACTATTATTTCTGTGGTCGAATCCTATCAAGCCTTGGAAAAACTTCTCATCACCGAAAATAGAATTCATGATATTAAAGACATATTACTTCCGTTCATGAAAGCAATTAACATGGCAAACCAAGATCAACGCATTTTAAATATGCTAACCCTTTTTCATTCAGGCCAATTTACAGATGGGCATACCGAAAGCCAAGAGCTCGCCACCACTCTTTCTCCCATTCTTATTTCTGCTATCGATTCTGGATTCTTAAATAGTTCTTTAGAACTCATGGCCTCTTTTGGGAATGATGCCGATACCATCAATCGTTTCTTAACGTTCATCACCCATCCAAATGACAATTCAGAAAGACCCATTTTGTCTATGATCAACACGATTAAAAACTTAGCTCAAAACCACCCCCAAGCCCTCACGTTATGCTTAACCCATCTTCACCATTTTTTAACGCCCCAAAATATCTCTACCCTTCAATCTTTTATTCAAAAATATGAAACGGCGTCTTTTCATCTCCGATATTCAGAAAGTATCTTGACTCAAATGATAAAAAGAGGTCAAATGGAACATTTTTTAAAGATTGTGGAACGCATGCTGGACAATCAATCATTTCGTTCCGTCAGTCTTCTTTTAAAAAGAGTGATCGAAAAAGGTGAACTGGAAAAAACATTAAAACTCTTAGTACAGCTGATGCTGGTTCAGGAGGGAAAACAGTGACAAAATTAAACAATCATTTAAGAGAACTAAAACTTCTTATTTTAAGCATGGTTATTTTCATTTTAAGTATCTTTGCTACTACCTATGCCGATATCCCCATTGGAAATAATCGTGTCAAAGAACAACTCGATGATTTTTTTCAACCCTCCATCATGAAAGCCCAGTTGTATCTTCAAAATACAGTCGACGCTGGAAGACAAGGCATGGTTTCTAGAAAAAATATTGAAAGTGGCACTGTAGCGGTATTTAGATATGGAAATCAAAAAGCCTCGGGAGGATTTTTCCCTGCAACAGCTTGGGCCACACGAGAAATTGAACGCGTCATCCGAGAACACTGGGAAGATGGTGGTATTGACCCTGATATTGCAGATGAAGATTTAACCCCTGAAGAAAAAGCTCAAAAAGATCAACTCACTTTAGATGCCCGAAAAGTAGTAGGATATACGGTAGGCGAACAAAAACGCTTTTTAACCAAAGCATGGGCAGAAAAACAAAAAGAATTGGGAAGAGAGCTCTCTGAAGATGAAAAAGAAAAAATTAAATCTGTTATTGTCAAAAATTTTCCCTTAAAAACAGACACCCAAACCGATGAAACTGAAGGTATTGCCATTGTTAATAATACGTCTATTTACAAGGTACATGAAATTTTTTCTCAAAAGGGAAAATACAGTAGCTATCTTCCAGAGTTTTTCTTATTCTCACACGCCCTAACACCCGAAGAACTTTCAGCTAGAAAATTAAAATTAAATCCCTTTGAATCCTTTCTGTTTGCTCGTTTTTACATTGCCAATATGACGGTAGACTATACCGATTTTAATGAATCCAAGCAAAGTTTTAGAGATGTCATCTTAAACACTCCTGAAGGAAAAACCAAAGTTGTTATTCCCGTCATTACCGAAGCCTGGACGATTGATCCCAGATTCACAGACGATGGAAAATTTGTCCCTGTACTAGATGAAAAAACAGGAAAAATTATTGGGCATAATGGAAAATTTGGGCACAATAATATTTTAGTCATGGATGGCTATCTGGAAACAGAGCCCTATATTGCCAAAGATGAAAAAGGGTTTGAGTTTGTCGATGAATCCAGAGTACTGGCCATTTATCATACCTACACCCGAATCGATCCTTATTATAGAGATCTCACAGGGCTTACCGATATGTTCAGAGAAGCTGAAGGACGCAGATTCATGGAAAAAATGGTTTCTGTGATCCAAAAGTATTAGGGAGAGCGTTTATTTTCATGAAGCAATTTGCCCTCAAGTGTTTTATGATTGTCTTATCAACATGGGGGCGCGAGGGTTTTGCTGCTTCCTCCCAAAATCTCATCCAATACAAAAATAGCCTCTTCATGCATCGTCCTACATTTATTGAAGAGCTCTACGAAACTCAGCAAATTTTAACCTCTAAAAATACTTTTAATCGAAGAGACATTGAAGAGGGAGCCATCCCCATTGAACTCTTTCAAAAAACATACTATTCCCCTCAAGAAATCTACCGACTGGCGAAAGAAACAATAGAAGAATCTGAAAACAATGGAGAAAATCTATCCGATCCCCAAAAACAGGCTTTGGTTCAAACCCTGTTTCAAGAATATTCAAATACCATAGATTCCCAAGTCATGGAGGGAGTCGCTCTGGCCATTGCCCCTGCTTCTATAGATAAGATTTTTAGTGCTTTTTCAAGACTTGAAGACTTTAAGCGATATGTGCCCAATGTTTTTTTAGAAAGCTCACATCTAACCCTGGATCAGCTTAAAAAGAGACGTATTGTAAAACTCGAAAATATTGAATATCAGTTTTCAAAAGTAAAGATTGCTTCTGTTGAATTCACTCATACCCTTCGATATGAAATTACCCGAGAAGAAAAACCTAAACAGCGCATTACCGTTGCTTGGGAAATAGACCCTCTCTTTGAAAGAGATAGAGAATTCTCTCAAAAAGGCGTTCTCATGAACAATGGCCTTTTTATCATTGAGCCTTATGACGCCCATCGTTCTATTATTTTATATCAAGTATATATTAAGGTAGATCCTTTAAATGCGATAATGAGAATTTTTTCAGACATTTTTAAAGAAAGTGAGGCTAAGGCCGTGATTCATGCTTTGGCCAATGCCATGAGAATGGAGGCTCAAAAACCATGAAACTATTTATTTTTATTTTTACTGCGCTAACCTTTTTATATTTTACGGTGTCTCATGCACAAGAGAAAACACTTAAACCCTCTCCTCAATTTGCAGCTGGCGAGGTACTCCTAAAATTTAAACCCAAAACCCCTAAACGCATTATCTTAGCCCTAAAAGAATCTTTAAAAGTCACGGAAGAACACTACACCAAAAGCATTGATCTCTATCATTGGAAAGGAAATTTTGACACAGAAACCGCCATTCAAAAACTTCAAAAATCCAAACATGTCCTCTACGCCGAACCCAACTACAAAGTCCAAATTCAAAAGAAAAAGAAAATCGAAACCCATTAGTGACGATTTTGGGCACTTGTAGAAAAGTTTCTCACCTTTTTTAAGCTTAGAGAATTTATAACTCATTGATATTACAGCTATTATTCTATCTTCATGGCTGGCATAAAATTTGTATACTCTCTAAGCTTGCAAGGAGTACGTAACATGAAGCGTTTTTTGACTATTTTTGGAATTACCATTGCCGTCTTTTTGCTATCGATTGGAGCCCTACGCCAAAGCATGGCTCAGCATGAAAAGCTGGCCAAAGCGTATGTTACTGAAGGACTTTATGATGAAGCGCTTCAGGAGTATCATCATTTTTCTACAACAACGGCTCTTTTTAAATCGACCATTCGGCTCTTTGGAGAATTTAATGCTTTTTTAGCCATTGTGGGACTTTTCTTTATTGCGGGAGGATTTTTGATTAAAAAACCTTTGTCCAAAAATCACGTTAATCGCATTCGCATTACCAAAAATCTTAATACCTAATCTGGCATAGTATTTGCTTAATCCCTTTCCAGGAGGGAAAAGGGATGTTTTGGGTCCATATTATTTTAATTTTGTTCATCGGCACACTTGGATTTTATTTTTCTCTAAACTTAAGTCGCATTTATCTTACCCAAGAAAAGTGGATTAAGATTTATTTTAAACATCAAAAAGAAAATAAAGCACTCATAGAGGCCTTTCCAAATTTACTCCTTATTCTTTCATCTTTTTTAAAATCTGGCCAAGCCCTGCCTCAGGCTTTACAGCATATGGCCAAAACTAAAACAGGCCTTTTACTCTATCAATCGCTTTCACGACCGACGGAAAACACGTATGTTCATTTTTTAAAAATATGCACCACGCTATCTCTTAAAAATGGCATCTCTCTTTCCCCCATTTTAAAAAGACTCTCAGAGTTAAGCCAACAACAACTGGAGTTTTCTCAAAAAATAAAAACACTCTCTTTTCCTCTGCGCGCCCAGGCTACGATCGCCATTCTTCTCCCCTGGTGTGTCATGGCTCTTTTTGCCATCATCGATCCCCATATCATTACCCAAGCAGCGGACGGATTTTATGGAGCGGTCGGTTTTTCGTCCGCCCTGGCTTTAGAAATCGTAGCAATCATTTGGATAAAAAGGATTTTAAAATCATCATGACCATAGAGCTTCTCATTGAATTTTCTTTATGGCTAGAACTGTTGGCCCTCTCTTTAGAAGCAGGATTAGATTTTACAAGTTCTCTAAAAGAACTTACTAAACTTACTTCCACCTCTCTTCTCCATCCCACCTTTATGTTAATGCTTTCTCATTTAGAGTTAGGAAAACCAAAACAAGAAGTTCTCAAAACTATACAAAAACAATTTCCCCACCCTCTCATTGAAACGTTTTGCCAAACGCTTCTTTTTGGATGGCAACAAGGCATTGGAATTAGCCCTCTTCTCAAAGAACAAGCAAGTCACATTCGAACCGTCACCTATTTTCAACTTGAAAAAAATATTCAAAAAAACCAATTAAAACTTTTACTTCCCTTATTCTTACTCATTTTACCGGCTGTCATCCTGGTTATTTTAACACCGCTCATGATTGAGCTTATTGGAAATATATAAAGGAGGAAATCCCATGCACCACGAAGAAGTCACATTTTCAGAAGAACTCATGAAAGAACCTTCTTGGAAAGAATGGATGAGAGAGAATCGAATGTTTTTAGCCGTCATTGGTATTTTATCTCTTCTCTCACTGATTCTTCTCCTTGAGAATCAATGGAATGGTCCTAGCACAGAAAAAGTCATTGCCCCACTTCAAGAACCCTTACCTCAAAGACCAACGCCCAAACCAAAACTTTTGAAAAAAAACCACACTCAAAATCCTATTGACGAGGCTAAAGAATTATTTTTATCTTCTCAAACACAAAAGGCGATTGCTCTACTTTTGAAAATAGCCAAAGAGAATTCCGACTCAACGCTCCAAGAAGAAGCTTCAACTTTGGCCAAGCGCTACTATCACATTCAAGAAGAACAGGAAAAAATAAAAAAATATTATCTTCAAGGATATGTTTTATTTTTAAATTATCCTAAAGAAGCATGTGATGAGTGGGCTAAAGTGCTCACTTCATCTCTCACAGAAGATCCTTATTATGAAAAAGCGCAAAAAAGATGGAAGGAAAATTGCACGAGTCGCATGAATCTCATTGAAAGGTAACATTATTTTTTAAAATTTGATTTTCTTCAATGGCAATGGCCATTTTTTTTGCTTGTTTAAGAATGGGATTAGACACAGTAAGCATGTATTTTCCTGTGGGAAGAGAGGCGCGAATGAGAGGAGTCGTACCCACGTAAGTGTTTTCCACATAGACCTCTCCCCAGGGCTTGGCATTTAGGGTAAGATAACCTTTGGGGGAAAAAGCCGGCGGCCTGCTCCCAAAGAATATGCATATAAATAAAAGCACCCCAATGCTTAAAGATGAGAGTATCTTATCTATTCCTAAAGACACGCTATCAAATTCCCCTGCGAGGAATTTGCGCTCCCTCTCGGACTCGCTCTCCTGCGGAACCATGCCCGCTCGTCCTGCGAGAGGGTCTTTCAGAATAGATAAGACACCCTCATCTCTTAGAATGAGTGTTCTTTTGGGTTTCCACGGAATATATGTCTTCAGAAACTGTGCAAATTCTCTCTGAGTGACAAAACTTTGTTTGCGCTTCACTTCTTGAAGCAGCGCCTCTTCAAATTCCTCACACGTTTGAAATCTCTCTGAAGCCAATTCCGTCAATCCTCTCTTTAAATACTCCACCTTCTCTGCCAATAGTTCCTGCAAAACCACCGCCAAGGAATAAAGATCACTGGCATAGGTGAGTATTTCTTTTCGACGCTGCTCAGGAGACATATACGACTCTTTTCCTTTTAAAAATTGAGTCGGTTCCAAAGAAGCCGATTGAAGCTTGGCCACTCCAAAATCTGTCAGCTTCACTTCCCCTGCTTTAGACAATAAAATATTTGAGGGGCTAATATCCCGATGTAAAACCCCTTTTTTATGTGCATATGAAAGCCCTTTTAAAATCTCTAACCCAATATAAAGCACAAAGGACTCTGGAATCGCCCCTGCTTTTTCAATCAAATCTAAAAGACTTCCCCCTTCCACATATTCCATAGCTAAAAAATATCCAGAATTGGATTTCCCAAAATCATACACCTGCACAATGTGGGAGTGATTAAGGAGAGACATAATTTTAGCTTCATTTAAGAAAGAGTCCACCCAGCGAGGATCATGTTCATAATGCTCTAAAATTTTTTTAATGACGACAGGCCGAGTAAATCCCTCTGAAGTAAACATGGCCTTATAAATATGAGCCATGCCTCCGGTGGAAAGAAGTTCTAAGACCTGATAGCGAGAACCAAAATTATTTTTTTTGTTCATGTGGCGGTTTCGTTGACACTTTCTTAAGAAAGGTATACACAAAAGTCAATGGACATTTGTAAGAATATCCTGGGAACGCTAGGCAATACCCCTATGGTTCGAATTAACCGCCTCGCCGAACATCTCGACTCTCATATTTATGCCAAAGTAGAATCTTTAAACCCTGGTGGTTCTGTAAAAGATCGCATTGGGGAATACATTATTGATGAAGCAGAAAAAAAAGGTCTCTTAAAACCCGGAGGAACTATTGTCGAAGCTACGTCTGGAAATACGGGGTTTGGTCTGGCCATTGTAGCTGCTGTCCGAGGATATAAAACTATTTTTGTAATGCCCGATAAAATGAGTCATGAAAAAATTCAAAATCTGCGGGCATTTGGCGCCAAGGTCATTATTACGCCCACAGATGTTGCTCCCGAAGACCCAAGATCCTACTACAATGTTTCAAAACGCTTGGCCTTAGAAACTCCCAATTCTTTTTATGCCAATCAGTATCAAAATCCCCAAAATCCAAAAGCCCATTACGAAACCACAGGCCCAGAAATTTGGAAACAAACGGAAGGAAAAATCAATGCTTTTATCTGTGGCATGGGTACCGGCGGAACGATTAGCGGTATCGGAAAATTTTTAAAAGAAAAAAATCCAAAAATAAAAATTATTGGTATTGATCCCATGGGATCTCTTTATTACGAATATTTTAAAACCAAAGAAATGGGAGAAGCCCATAGTTATAAAATTGAAGGCATTGGGGAAGATTTTCTTCCAGGAACCATGGACTTTAAATATGTTGATGATGTCATTCAAGTGACCGATAAAGAAGCTTTTCAAATGACTCGACAACTCGTCACCAAAGAAGGAATGTTTGTTGGAGGATCGAGTGGAGCGGCCATGGCAGGAGCATTAAAATATGCTCGAACTCTTAAAAAACCTGAAGATATTGTTGTTCTTCTGCCAGATTCCGGGGATAGATATCTCAGTAAAATTTTTAATGATGACTGGATGCGTGAAAATGGTTTCTTAGAAGGACGCATCAACTTAGGAACCGCAAGAGATATTTTAGATCACACGGGCAGTGGTAAAATCATTGTCGCTCAAAAAAGTGCCAAAGTCTTAGATCTTATTCGGCTCATGAAAGAACACAGCATTTCCCAAATCCCTGTCACCGAAGGAACCAAACTCTTAGGTCTGGTAACAGAATCTGAGCTTCTTCATTATTTATTAGATAAAGCCCACAAAGCCCAAGATTCTATTGAACCCGTGATTAGTCGAAATTTTGAACAGATTTCTTTAGATGAAAATGTGGATACAATTTCAGGTCACATTGAAAATGGAAAAGTATCCGTCGTCTATGAAAACAATAAAATTCATGGTATTATTACTAAAATTGATCTTTTAAGTTACTACTCTGGAAAATTAAAATAATGAAATTTGAAACCAAAACCATTCACGCAGGCCAAAAACCTGATCCTTCTACGGGAGCCATTATGCCCCCTATTTTTCAAACCTCGACGTATGTCCAAGAAGAACCGGGCAAACACAAAGGCTATGAATATTCAAGAACCGCAAATCCCACCCGTACCATGCTTCAAGATAATTTAGCTGCACTTGAAAATGGAAAATATGCCCTGGCATTTAGTTCTGGCTGTGGCGCCATGACAACGGTGATGCACCTATTTAAAAATGGGGATCATATCGTCTGTTGTGATGATGTGTATGGAGGAACGTATCGGCTCTTTACCAAGGTTTTGGTCAATAATGGCATTAAGTGCACATTTACAGATTTAACCAAAACAGAAAATCTTAAAAAAAATATTTGTTCAAACACAAAGGCCGTTTGGATTGAATCACCCACCAATCCCCTCTTAAAGCTCATTGATATTGAAGCCATTGCTTCTATTTGCAAATCCAAAAATATTATCTGCATTGTAGATAACACCTTTATGAGCCCTTATTTTCAAAACCCTCTAAATTTAGGAGCAGACATTGTTCTTCACTCCACCACCAAATACCTAAATGGCCATAGCGATGTTGTGGGCGGAGCCACCATTACCAATAATTTTGACATTCACGAAAAATTGCGATTTTTAGAAAATGCCATGGGTACCGTTCCAGGGCCTTTTGATGCCTGGCTTATTTTAAGAGGGATTAAAACCTTAGCCCTTCGGATGAAAGCCCATGAAGCCAATGCTTTAAAAATTGCAACCTATTTAAGTGACCATCCGGGAATTGAAAAAGTTATTTACCCGGGCTTAAAGAGTCATCCTCAACACCTGCTCGCCAAAAAACAATGCTCTGGGTTTGGAGGGATGGTGAGTATTGTCGTAAAAGGCGGACTTCCTAACGCCAAAAAACTGTTAAAGAAAACACATCTTTTTTCTCTGGCTGAAAGTCTAGGCGGAGTTGAATCTCTTATTGAACATCCAGCCAGCATGACACATGCGGCGATTGAAAAGGGAACCCGAGAAAAATTAGGGATTGTGGATGGACTCGTTCGCCTCTCTGTAGGCATTGAACACATCGATGATCTCATTTCAGATTTAAAACAAGCCTTAGAATAAAAAACACATATCACCATAAGAGTGGCACTAAAATTCTTATGGCGACATGTGTTTATATACTCCCCTCTTCGACACATTTCATATTTTCTTTAACCACTATGATATAATAAAAAAATACCGATAAGAAACAGTAGAACGTGAGAAGAAGAATGATACAGATTAAAAACACATTAAAAAATTCAAAAGGCCAGGCGGCGATTTTTATTTTAATGCTCTTTAGCCTGATCTTTATGTTTTTTGGCATGGCCATTAACATAGGCATGCTCGTTCATCATAAAATGAATCTTCAAAATGCTGCCGACATGGCAGCTCTCTCAGCAGCTTCCGAACAAGCTCGAATTTTAAATATGATCGGGTGGAAAAATTATGAACTTCGGAAAAATTTTAAATATTTTTTGTACGAGTACTGGGTAGAATATAATGACCGACACCAGTACTTTCCTGACCCAAGACCTATATATGCCAGTCGAGGGGCAGCTAACCTAGCCCACCCCGGTCAATGGACTAAAAATCCCTCTCGCCCTTTTACCGTCCCTAGTTTCTGTGCAGGTGACGTTTTTCCTTCAATGTTTGGCGGGGGAGATTTTAGAGCCTGCGAAGCCACATCTTTACCGGGGACTATTATTGGACCTCCCACAGGACTGGCAGCCGCTTTGGGTGCCTTTGACCCTGTGACTGGAGCCCTACTCACCGCTCTTGAAAACTTAGCCCAGCAAAAACAAACACAAACCAATAAATTATGGGAACAGTATAGCATTGAAGATGAACGTGTAGCGACCGTCGATACGGGTATTTTTCGAAAACGATCTGAAGATCTTTATCAGGCTTATTTAAATACCAATAGAGAAGGCTCCATTCCCTGGATCATGAACCAAGCAGGCACAGCCGATTTCCCTCAAGGGAGACCTCAATCCTGGCGTACGATTGAACAAATGGCCCTTTCTACCACCGCTGGGCGAGCTTCGATGAAAGATTATGTTAATCCTCTGCAAGAAGTTCCCAGAGATTTTGATGTCTTAGCCAGACTCACCGCCCAAAAAAATTTAAATAGAGGAAATCAGGAAGGCTTTACGTTTACGACTCTTCGCCCAAATCAATATGTAAAACTCCGCCCCATTCAACCCAACTTTAGTGTCTTTTGGACAAAATTTAATAAGATTGGAGGAGACTTTGTCCCCGATCGCCTTCAAGAAATTAAAGCACGATTTTACACAGCGGTTGCCAAAGACCCAGCCGTTAAAACATTTTATGCCTTGGCCCTTACCTCAACGCCAGATCTTCCTTTTTTACCGGGATTAAAACCCTGGAAATTAACCGCCATTGCTGCCGCTCAACCCTTTGGTTCTCGAATTGGCCCTGTGAATGATAGCGAAGATAATTATGTGAGCTGCATCTCTGACCTAGGTCGCTGTGTTCCTTCTGTTCGCATGGATGAAGATACCACTATCGATGACACACAAGTTCTTCATACCTTAAAAGCAGAAGGGATGAATTATGAAGCTTTAAATGATCCGCACCGGTATTGGCCCATGTTAACCCCAAATAACTACGAAGCCCTTCGGTTTATTTTTCAAACTCCAGAGACTTCTTCGACACAACACCACTGGACCGATGAACCGATTCAATCCCCAGGCCCCTTTACCACCGACTATACAGTAACAGATCCTCAGGCCTTAAGTACAAGCTGGAACAATCGAAGAGGCTACAGCATGAAACTTGTCCCTATTCAAAGCATTCTTCCCTATCTCCCCTCTCAATACCAAGACAGCCTACGCTCAATTCTTCATTAATTTATTTCTAATCAAATTCTCATCATCCCAAAAAAATAAATTATCCGTACCGACGAAGGTGTGGTATTCTATGTAGTAGAGATACGGGTTTTTGTATGTTGATGGTCCCGATCCACTAAGGAGTAAATATAAAATGAAAAAGATATTATTTATGATGAGTCTTTTTGTGTGTGGCATGGGTGTGTTTCTTTTTTCTCCAAATATATATACAACCGAAGAAGAAGGATGTTCTGTAACGGTAAATGGGGTTACCAAACACTTTAAAGATCCCGCCAAGTGCGACGAGGCCCAACGACAAGAAGCCGCACGACTCAAAGCTGAAAAAGAAGCCGCTCAAAAAGAAGCCGAAAATCCTATTCTCGATACAAAAGGAACTGCACAATGGAGTGCGTATGATGCTGACACAAAAACAACAACAAAAGGAGGTGACTACGCCACCGGTGGGGTTAAAGTCAAAGACGAGTGGTCCAGTAAAACCTCTGCTGGAATTAAACTGGGAGGCATGCAAATGGCCGGAGCTGTCAACCAAGCCGCATCAACAATGATCAAAGACCCCAAAGCGGCAGGCATTACCACAGGAGTAGTGAGTGGTGCCGCGGGAGCCGCTGATTTTGCAGCTGCCGGACAATATAATAAACTTTCTGATCAATACTGGAGTGCCTGGTCTCAAAATGCAAAACTAAGAGATCAAAATAAAGGAGAGATAGCTCGCATTGATACACGGTTGGCCACTTTAAATAAGTTTGATCAAAAAAAGACAGATCCTAAAGTCTGGGCAGACATTGTCCGAGAAAAAGAAGAGCTTGGTACTGCAAAAACAGCTATTGAGGCAGAGTTGACCAAACAAAAAGATCTTATCAGTGAACAAAGAAGTGGATGGCTTTCTAATAAAATGGCTAATTATGCTGGCCGATTGGGTGGCGCTGCTATGGTCTATATGGGGGCACAAAACTACGAGCAAGGAAGACGACTCGCCAATGAATCAAAATTTTGTAAAGAAAATCCCAAAGATGTTCAGTGCGGAGGAACCGGAATTCCAGATGAGGGGAAACCCGTTGATTGCACTAAGCCCGAAAATATAAGTTTACCTGATTGCGGTGGACCAGTAACCACCTCAACTCCCACGCCTCTTCCCGAAGGATGGACACCGGATTCAGGCGGGGATCCTTTTGGTACCACTCCCGGTAATGGAGCTGGTTCAGATGGCCTCTCAGCCAATGCAGCGGGTATCGGTGGTGGAGGAAGAAGTGGAGGCGATCCTAGCTTCTTAGGCGGTGGAGGCGGCGGCGGAATGGGTGGCGGTTCTCCCACCGATGGAGCAAAACCAGAATCTGAATTTGGCGGAGGCTATTCCGGAGATCAAGCCTATGGCTCAAGTGGTGGAGGGGCAGATAGCAGCTCTGAACCCTTGATGTCTATTGATTTTGGAGGTGGGCCGAGTCCAGCAGGTTCTCCTGATGGATTTGACATTAGTCAATTTTTCCCTGGAGCCGAAGGACCCGAAGATCAAAGTGCGATGGTGGCATTAGGTCCCAATGGCCAACCCGTGGAACAAAAAAATAAACTCTTAGGGGACAAAGACAGCCCAAGTCTTTTTACTCGCGTGACAAAAGCGCACCAAAAGAAAGCCCATGAACTTGTGCAAGAGGTATTGTTCTAATGAATACCAAAGTACTTTGGCTAATATTTATGATGCTTACTTTTTCATCCACTGCATTTTCACAAATGGATCCCAGAGCACAACAGTATTTTACAGGAACAACACAGCTGGTTGGAGCAGCAACCTCTGTCGCATGGGCTCAGACTAATTCCGCAGCCTGTGGCGCATGCGTAAGCACGTGCTGGGCCTGTGTTTGGGCAGTAACAGGATATACAGGAGCCGTTGCCAACGCAACATCTGCTGGATATAGTTTTTATCAAGCCTCTACGCTTTCTACGACTGGAGGAGGAGGGACGTCACTTCCCCCTGGTGCACAAAACTGTATTAATGACCCCAGAACGTGTGCCGATCTTGGTACTCCGGTAGATACCCATAATACTACCCCTCAACCTTCACCCGACGACATTAAAAGATTAAGCGGTTCTGCAAACAACATTTTAAATCTTGCTCAACAAGGACTAGAAGACTTAAAAATCAGTGGGCACATGCCTCCAGATTTAAACGATCCTTCACTCGCAGAAAAACTGCCTCCCATGACACCGGCGGAAAAAGCAGCGCTTCAGGATTATGAAAATAAAAAAGCTAAAATGGATGCTATGAGTACCCAAGAAAAAGTCGATATGCTTTTATCGAGTGACTATAGCAGTGGTGGATTTAGAGGTGTGGCCGGAAGTGATGAATTCTCAGATTCTTTTGATCCCAATAGTTTTTTAGCCATGTTTCAAAACCAAGGCATGGAAAATTCCGCCCCGGGGTACTATGGAAATGTTCCTTTACAAGCACTGAATCCTCATAGTAAACTTTCCTTGTTTCAACGCATTAGTTTAAAAATGAAAAATTTTAAATAAATGAACCGCTTGCTCTACTTTTTGATTATCTTGATTATCACAAGCTTTGTAATCCCTGTCAGTGCACAGGTACAAAAACCTATTTTAAAAACCAAAACTTTTAAAACCGATTTTATTTCCTTTAATCTTTCAGACCAATGGGAATGTAAAATGGATGGCACAGAATATGTGTGCCGCCCTACGGATAAAATCAAAAAATCAGATGCCATTATTATTGTGGCTGCAAAAATTCCTGGAGCAGAAGACAATGTAAAAGCTTATTATACGTATTTAAAGGAACCCAAAAAAATGACAGACTATCGGGGGCAAACGTTTACCTCTCAAGTGAGTCTGATTAAATATAAAGATATTGAAGCCACGCAATGGGTGGATGCTATTCACTTAAGTAGCGAAGTGAAAGACTTTTATACGCGTTATTTGGCCACGGTTAAAAATGGCATTGCCATTTTAGTGACCTACAGTGTTTCAAAAAGTAAAAATGCCCTCTATGCAGCAGAGCTTAATAAGATGGCTTCTTCGATTAAAGTTTTGGCCAAGGCCCCACAACTCGGAGGCCCTCCAAAGCCTCCAGAAAAGAAAGAAATGCCTCACCCTCCCCCAACCCCTCCCATCAAGGGAGGGGAGCAACAGCCTACTCAACCACCTGCAAAGATTATTATTAACCAACCTAAGAAATAATTAATAATGTAGGGTGGAAAGTAATTCAGTCCCAGTAGTCCTGGAGAGCGATGCGATGGCTATGTTGTGGTTTAACAAAGATTCCGTGTAGGCTTTGTCTGCTAGGCCTTTAAAAATGACAGATTCTAGCACTTCCCTTGAATCCCCCACGCCAAATCCCCACGCCATAACAGATTGTAAAAACCATTTCTTAGAATGATCCAGTTCTTCTGTAGCATGGCCAATATTATTAAGCGCTTCTTGATATTCTAAATACGCTTTTTTGACTTCGAGTGGAATCCCTTGATGAGCCAATTCTTTTTGGTGAACCAATTTAAAATATTCCGCTTTTAATGTTGAAACTTTGGCTTTCACTTTCCAAATATCTAAATTCCATTTTGCCCCCAACCCAATCCCCGCTGTAAATCCATTGTAAGGGTCATACGCATAAGAAGACCCCTGCCGAGTACGAACATCATTGGGCGTGTCGGCCACATCAATCAACGCCCCTAAAAAGAAAACAGGCAATAAATTGGTTTTTTCTCCATCCACCAAGGCTTGCCGAGCCGTAATCCCTGCTTCTAGCGCTTTAAATTCTGGGCGATACTCTAAGGCCAGTTTTTGATAATGCTCTAAAGATTCTAATTTGAAGGGCTCTTTTTTAAGTTCTGCATCTTTAATATCAAATTCTGTGTCTAACGACTCATAGCCTGCTTTAAATGCCAGGGCAGATCGGGCCAATTTTTGTCCTTTTACCACAAATTCTTTTTTTTGTTTTAACTCCTGAAGAACGGCTTTCAATTTATAGGCGTCTTGCTTTCTCACTTCGCCCGATTCCGCCTTTAACAAATCATCCACTCGTTTAATCACATCTTTTAATTTTTTCTCTGATTCATTGATATTATCTAAAACGCCATCTGCGGCCTGAGCACTATAGTAATATTGTTTCACATCAAAAATGACTTCTGCCTTTTTCATATTTTTTTGTTCTTTTTCAGCTTCAATCCCCCCATTCGCAGCAGTCGTATAAAATTTAATTTTTCCATACGCATAAAGAGGCTGAATAATCGTGGTCGTACTTTTCACCCAAGGACCCCATTTATCATAATCCCCAGTCGTATTCAGTGCATCTCCGAGTTCTCTATTAATAGGCGCCAGGGTGGTTAAATTTGAAGCCGATGGAAACATATACGAACGCACTTCTTTGAGCCGGCCTTCAGAAAAAGCAATATCTTGGTCTTTCATTTTAAGCTCTGAGTTATTGCTAATGGCTTGCTTAATGGTTTCTGAGAGAGACAAACGCACTTTTTGGGCTGCATCAACAGACAAAACAAGTCCAAAAACTACTAAAAAGAAGAATGTTTTTTTCATTAAACTTATTCTCTATAATGCCGATTATAAAGTTAGTCGTCAATAAAAATGGAAAAACGGCACGTTCATTAAAAGTTCATTAAAGATGAAGTTATTTTATAGACATATCAGCAATTTTACGATTCGCCACTGGGGCACTATTATTGTAGTGACGGTTATCCTCACAGGATTAGCCACCTATACCTCTTCTTTTTTAGGCTTTAAGGGGGATTTTATCGATCTTCTGCCCCCTCATTCCCAATCTGTAAAAGACTTAAATATCATTAAAGAACGGGTGGGAGGAGAAGGATATCTGGTCTTGGTATTAGAAGGAGGAGAAACCCAAAAGAAAAAAGAATTTACAGAAAAGCTCGTCCCAGAACTTAAAAAATTTAAAGAAGTAACCTATGTAGAATATAAATTTGATAAAACTTTTTTTGAAGATCGAAACCTCCTCTATATTGACGAGGCGGATTTAAAAACCCTAGAAACCCGGCTTCAAGAAAAAATTCAATATGAACGCAATAAAGTAAATCCTTTTTATATTAATCTTTTAGATGAAAAAAATGACTTTAACATTGACGACATTAAAGAAAAATATTCCAAAGCAGAAATTAAAGACTATTATATCACCAAAAATCCAGAGCGGCTTGTGCTTCTTATAAAACCCCATGGGTTTGCATCAGACTTAAATTTTTGTAAAAGGCTTCTCGCTAAAACCCAAAGCGCCATCGCCGCTTTAGACCCCACTTCGTTTGACCCAGCACTCACCGTCAAATACACGGGACGCTATGTCACCCGCATTGAAGAAACAGATTTTATGTTCAGTGATCTTAAATTGACAACCATTATCGCTCTCATTGGAATTTTTTCGCTTCTCTCTCTTTACACAAGAAGCCTGACCACCACCCTTTTTATTGGTGCCCCTCTCATGATCTCACTTATGTATGAATTGGCGTTTGCCACCTTGACCATTGGCTATTTAAATCTCGTCTCTTCTATCTTGCTGGGAATTCTATCAGGCATGGGAATTGACTATAGCGTTCACCTCTATCTTCGGTATCTAGAAGAAAGAAGAAATCATAAATCTTTAGAACAAGCTATTCACATCATTCACTCTTCAACGGGAAAACCCATGCTCTTGGCTGGGATTACCACTGTTGCTGCCTTTTTAGTACTGATCCCTTCAGAATTTGTGGGTTTTTCGCAATTTGGATGGGTTTGTGGAAGTGGCATTGTATTTTGTATGTTAAATAGCTATTTTTTACTCCCTGCTCTTATTATTGCCCGAGAAAAAATAAAACCCATGCGTTATAAAATGGCTCTGGTCACCGCTCCCCATGATTTTCTACATTATCCTAAAAAATACCCCAAACCCTATGCAACACTCGCTGTATTTGCTGTCTTTGGGCTCATTTCCCTTTGGGGAATTACTCAAATCCATTTTGATTATGATTTTAGAAAATTAAGCGCTGATAAAAATAAGACGCTTGCCCTTCAAGAAGAAATCTCAGATGCTTTTGGGGTCTCTCTCTCTCCCACCATTGTGTATTCTCCCAAGCTCGAAGATATTCCTAAAATTTCAGATGTATTAACACAAGTTAAAAAATCCACCCCTTCTTCTACGATTAAAGAAGGACTTTCTTTATTTTCATATGTCCCAGAACACCAAGAAGAAAAAATTCCTCATATTAGACAACTAGGAGAAATTGCCCAAGACAAAGTCTTAAGATTTTTAGAGGGAGAACCCAAACAACAGATTGAAAATTTAAAACGATGGGCCCAAGTTCGCCCATTTGGTATTAATGATCTCCCTCAACACTTAAGACAGCAGTTTGATGCGGCCAATGGCTACACAGGCTCTTTCTTATTTGTTTTCCCTGCTATTGATCTTTGGCAAGGGAAAGATGTCATTCGCTATGCCAATGAAATTCGCACCTTTAAAGAAAAAGCTCAGAAGAAAGATTTAAATATCAGCATTGCCTCTGAAGCAGTTATTTTTTCTGATATTTTAACCCTAATTGAAACTGAAGGGCCCAAAGCCATTTTATTTTGCTTTTTGGCTATTCTTCTTATTTTATGGATCGATATCAGAAATATTCGTTCTGTATTTTTAGTGCTCACACCTGTGATCGTGGGCATTTTATGTACCATGGGGATTATGTACATTTTTAATATTAAACTTAATTTTATGAACTCTGTTGTTTTTCCCATTTTACTGGGATTAGGAATAGATAACGGGGTCTATATTCAACACCGCTATCAAGAAATGGGACAAGGATCATTGCGTTTTGTCCTTAGACACACGGGAGCCGCTATTTTTCTTTCCTCTACAACCACCATGATTGGATTTGGATCGCTCTTATTTGCCGTACACAAGGGGTTAAATAGTGTTGGGCTTTTGGCTTTCATTGGAATGGCCTCTTGCTTTGTAGTCTCCATGTCTCTTTTCCCAGCTATTCTTCAAATTTTAGAAGATCGCTCCATTCACCATGCTCAAAAACTAGCCCAAGTTCCTCCACAGGAAGAAATAAAGAAACTTGCTTCGTAGAAATTTCTTGTGATATAAAGTCCCCTATGCGCTTTACTTCAGTAATTATTTTTATCCAAGTCATTTTTATTGTCACCACTTTCAGTCAAGGTTCTCTAAAAGCAGCAGAAATGGGTGGATACACCGTTGGGCAATGGTATACGGCTACTTCTGATTCCACCGTACAGTTTCGATTGGTTCAAAATCCTTCTGAAAATTGTGTCGCCTATCAAATGGAAACCACCCTGGAAGCTCCTCTAAAATCTGTTCTCTCTTCTATTGAAGATTATTCTAACTATACTGCCCATGGCATGCCCCGAATGACCGAAAGCACTATCCTGGAACACTATGCACCCGATACCCTTGATTTTGTCATGGGAAAACAACGACGCACCTTGGTCTCCGTTACAGATGCTCCCGTTGATATTGTTCGTTTTACGATTGCACTAGATTGGCTACCCGATAATCACTACACCCTTCTTCTCACCACCTATCGGGATCCCGAAACTCAGACAGTGTATGTTTACTGGACTCAATACGATGAAGAAAATTTTAATACGATTACGGGTCCTTGGAAAAACCACGTCCTTTCCCCCTATACAAAAAATTGGATAGGATCTACTGTTTTTGATACGGGGAAATATCCAAAATCAAATGACGACATCTATGGTTCATGGACATTAAGAGAACTAGATGGCCCCAAAACATTTATTCAATACGAAAATTATGTAGATCCGGGTTATTGGGGAAGAAAAGCAGCAGAGAGTATTGTAAAAGCTACTTTAGGGGATATGCCTAAAATTATTGACGTTGTTAGAACCCACTTACCAAAATGAATACACTCCATACCTGGAAAAATTCTTTGAGTGAAGCCCATCAATTGCTCACCGACTTTTTAGAAGACACCGAACAACTCAAAAAATGTGAACTCTTTACCGATCTCTTAATCGATCTCTACACAAGAGAGGGAAATTTATTTACCTGTGGCAACGGCGGCTCTCACTGCGATGCCATGCACTTTGCAGAAGAAATGACCGGGCGTTTTCGAAAAAACAGAAAACCCCTTGGAGCTTTAGCCCTGGGAGATCCCAGTCACACAACCTGTGTCGCCAATGATTTTGGGTATGAACATATTTTCGAACGCCAATTGTTAGGATTGGGACGACCGGGAGATCTTTTGGTGGGATTATCCACCAGTGGAAATTCTAAAAATGTCTGTTTGGCTTTTGACGCAGCCAAACAGAAAAAAATAAAAACCGTGGCACTTTTGGGAAAAGAGGGCGGCCTTTTAAAATCTATGGCTGATCTTTCTATTATTATCCCTGGAAAAACCGCTGACCGCATCCAAGAAATGCATATTAAACTCATTCATACTGTTATTGAAGCAGCTGAGCGAAAATTATTTCCTGAAAACTATTCAGAAAGGAGAACAAACGATGTCCAACGTGAAAGAAATATCCGATACTAATTTTGAAACGGAGGTTTTAAAATCTCCTACCCCAACCCTGGTAGACTTTTGGGCAACCTGGTGTGGGCCTTGCCGAGCTCTGGCCCCTAAAGTAGAACAGCTCTCTCAAGAATTTTCAGGTAAAATAAAATTTACAAAAATTGATGTCGATGACAATCCTAAAACCCCTTCTAAATACGGCATTCGAGGGGTTCCCACCCTCATTGTTTTTAAAAACGGCCAAGTTTTTAAACAATCGGTGGGAGATCTTTCAGTAGAAAATTTAAAGAGTTTTCTAAATTCCGCTCTTTAAAACATAAATCGTCGTAGATGGACTGAAAGTAAGATTCCAATTCCGACCATAGAGATGATAATAGACGATCCGCCATAACTTAAAAATGGCAATGTAATTCCCACAACCGGCATCACCCCAATAACCATTCCAATATTGACAAACGCCTGCCAAAAGAAAATTGCAGTCATCCCCAATGCCAATATCGCTCCAAATTTATCTTTGGCATGACGTGAAATATCAAGCCCTATTAAAATCATCGACGCATAGACAATAAGAAGCACTAAAATTCCAACAAAACCATGTTCCTCTGCAAATACTGAAAAAATAAAATCGGTATGTTGCTCTGGTAAAAATGCCAGTTGTGTTTGAGATCCTTTTAAATGCCCTTTTCCTCGAAGTTTTCCACTTCCTACAGCAATAATGGATTGTAAAGCATGATAGCCTTTCCCCCTGGGATCACGGCTGGGATCTAAAAAGGTTTTCACTCGATCCCGTTGATATTCTTTCAATCCAAATTCATAGGCCAAGGGCACCGCCAATGCAGCTACAATGGCAATGATCATTAAAGACTGCCATCTCACTTTAACAAACATAAAAATAGACGCTGCCACAAAAGAAATGAGAAGCGTTGTTCCTAAATCGGGCTCTACCACAATGAGCGCTGCTGGGATTCCTAAAAGCACAAGAGGAACAAAAAGACGTCTTAAAGTATACCCCCCAGCTGCATGATCTTCGTGAAAAAATTTAGCCAAAACAAAAACCAGAACAATTTTCATAAGCTCTGAAGGTTGAAGCATAAAAAATCCTAAATTAATCCATCGTCTGGCTCCATAAATTTTAGGTCCAATAACTAAAACCGCCAGCAATAAAATAATATTAATAATATATAGAGGGTAGGCAAAACGCTCAAAGATCCGATAATCTAGGAAGACTAAAATAGTCATGATCCCCATGCCCCCTAGCATCCAATACATTTGGTTGAGATATTGTTCTCCTCCCCCTCGGTAGGTAGCACTGAATAAATTAAAAATTCCTACTACACATAAAAATATCACCACTGAAAACAACGAAAAATTAAAATTGGATAAAAAACGTTTACGCACCTTTCACTTCCTCTTTTTTCTTTTGGGGTTTTTTCCAGCGAATCTCACGGGAATCAATCTTATCTTTCAAATACGCTTTTATAATATCCCGTACCACCATTGTGGCTCCATGGTAGGGATGGCAATCATGCAGCGCCAGTACAGCCACCACAATTTTTGGATGATCGACCGGAGCAAATCCCACAAACCACCCATGATCACGATATTTAAATTCCACTTGTTCACATTGCTTTTCTTTATCTTTTTTAATTTTAACCACCTGAGACGTCCCTGTTTTTCCTGCAATATCATAACCATCTGCTCTGGCAGAGACATAGGCTGTGCCTGCCGGTTCATTGACAACCGCATAGAGCCCCTCTCTTAAATTTTTAAGAGTGGTTTCTTTTAATTTTGAAATTTTTAAAATCTGAGGATCAAGCTCCCGAATAAGATCCCCTTCCGGTTCTTCAATGCGTTTAATCACATGAGGCACATAGAGAGTCCCTCCATTGGCAATCGCCGAATATAATTTTGCTAGCTGTAACACCGTCACGGTTACATATCCCTGCCCAATGGCTACGGGAGGCGTTTCTCCTGGAAACCAAATTTCATGAAATCTTTTAAGCTTCCATTCTGTCGAAGGAATGGTTCCTGGAACTTCTCCCCGAAGTTCAATCCCCGTTTTTTGAGAAAGCCCTAACATACGAGCATACTTAGCAATAACATCAACTCCGATTTTTACCCCTAAACGATAAAAATAATAATCGCAGGATTCTTTAATGGCCCGATGTAGATTTACGGTCCCATGTCCCCCTTTTCTCCACATCCAACATCGGTAATGCCCCCGCCCTAAATAATAATGCCCATTACAATGAACCGTTTCATTAGGGTCAATAAGCCCTTCTTCGAGTGCAGCCAGAGCTGTTAGCAATTTAAAAGTCGATCCAGGGGGAAAAGCATCTTGAATGGTTTTATCTAAAAGTGGTTTATTGAGATCTGAAATCAAGTGATTCCACAGATCCGATTGAATCCCTCTTGAAAATTCTGTGGGATCAAATCCTGGCTGACTATGCATGGCCAATATTTCTCCGCTATTGGGATCTAATGCCACGACCGCTCCTACTTTATCTTTAAATGCTTTTTGAACCGAAAGCTGTAAATTTCTGTCGATAGTTAAAACTAAATTTTTTCCAGGAGTCGGTTCTTTTTTAGATTTTTGATAATCAAACACCGTATTTTGTTCATAAGAGCGCTTTCGTCCAAAGGCATCCACTTCGGCATAGGTAGCTCCATCGACCCCCCTTAAATATTCTTCCCATTTTTCTTCAATTCCAAATTGCCCGACAAAATCTCCCATCTGATATTTTTGAAAAGATCTAGAATTTAATTCTTCTAATTGAGCATCATTCACTTCTCCCACATAACCATAAAGATGTGATCCTATGGGACCGTCTGAATAAACTCGTTTGATATCCGTCACCACATCAATTCCGGGCATATCAAATCGATGGGCTTCAACGAGGGCCACCTCATCTCGAGAAACATCTTTCTTAATAATTCGCGGTTCAAATCGAGGATTTTTTTCTGCTTTCACCAAAATGGCCTTGACCTCTTCTTTAGACATCTTTAAAAGCAAAGAGAGATTTAAAAGGGTTTGTTCTGCCTCGGTTACATATTGAGGGGTCCATGTAATATCAAAAGACGGAGCATTATCGACTAACGTCTCTCTATTGCGATCCAGCATTATTCCGCGAGGGGCAGAAATCTTTTCTTGTCGTAACGCAATTTCTTGGGAATATCGATAGAATCGATCGCCATTTAAAACCTGTAAATACCAAATTCTAATGAGAAGAATAAAAAAAGCGCACACCACAAATCCCGTAAAATAAACGTATCGGCCCTGATACTCTCTAATTTCTTCTCTTTGGCCTATGAGTGCTGCCATGGCGATTCTTGAGTAGAGGTTCTAGAAGGAAGTTCTTTATTTAAAAACAAATCCCACTGCTTTAAACCAAAAAATATAATGGGAGTTAATAAGACATTTAAAAATGCCATGGCCATGAGGGTAGAAAAGGTAGGCATTAAAATTCTTTGGATCGGTTCATAGAGAGATAAAATAATTAAAAAACAAATTTTATAAACAATAGACACTATTATTACAAATCCCATCTCTGAAAGAATGGTATGCACAAAAAACCCCACAGAAATAATTTTAGAAGCATAAAAAGCCAATACCAACACACACGAATAAAATCCGAAAGGAGCTCCCGAATTTAATTCTATAAAATAGCCCAATAAAAATGCCAAAATTCCCCCTTCAATAGAGAACCGATTTAAGGCCAAATAAGACAGTAAAATAAGCAGTAACGATGGTTTATAAATTCCAAAAAATTGATGGAGCAGTGTTGACTGAAAAAAAAGACATACATAAGCAAATAAAAGAATAGAACAAAAATTAAGGTAGTCTATAAAATATTTCACGGGATTTTTACCGTTAAAAGATTGGTCACAACCAACACCTCTTCAACTTTGTTCAAATTTACAGTCGGCTCAATTTCAATATACTGAGATACTCCATATTTTTTCTTTCGAATTTGGCTGACCGTCCCCACCAAAAGTCCTTTGGGAAAAATACCTTCAATCCCAGAAGTAACAAGCACATCTCCCACCACAACATCATCGGTTCTAGCCACATATTGAAATTCACAAATAGCACTCATTCCCCCTTTTAGAATTCCTCGGGCACGAGATCGCTGTATCGTTGCATCCACACTGCTATTTCGATCCATAATTAAAAGAACATCGCTAAAATGCTCCCATACATTAATGACCTGCCCTACAATCCCGGCCGGCGTAATAACGGGCATTCGTCGCTTAAGCCCCACATCATGCCCTTTATTAATTCGAAGGGTTTGGTATTCAGACGTCGTATCCCTAGCAATCACTTCTGCAGAAACACCGGAAGGAAGATATTTTTCCTTAAAAGCCAATAAATGTCTGAGCCTTTGATTTTCTTGTTCAATCTCACGCATATTATTCACTATTTCCACTAACTTATTGTTTTCACTTACTAATTTTTTATTTTCTTTATTCACATGGACCAACCACACATAGTCATGGGCCAATCCAATCATGCTTTCAAAACCAAAGGTAATGGTTTGTTGAATGGGGCTTGTAATAAGTAAAATAACTCGATCATACCATTTTAAATCTTTAGAATTTTTTACACTAAGAGAGAGGTTAAAAAGAGGAATTAAAATAAGTAACGCAATAACAATAAACAACCGATATTTTTTAAGGAATATCATGACATTTTAATTACTTCCCCAGTTATTCAATAGTCACACCACGATACTTATCTAAAAATTCTAATGCTTTTCCAGATCCCCGAACCACGGCTGTCAAAGGATCTTCAGACACAATCACGGGAAGATTGGTTTCTTCCCGAAGCAAAAGATCCAAATTCCGAAGCAGCGCACCGCCACCTGTCAGCACAATCCCTTTATCTACAATATCAGCCGAAAGTTCCGGAGGCGTTTTTTCTAAAATATATTTTACGGCATCTACAATCACCGTTAATGGTTCTTGAATAGCTTCCCTGATTTCTTCTGATGTCACTTTAATGGTTCTTGGGATACCGGCCACAATATCTCTTCCTCGTACATCCATGGTTTTAATTTCTTCCATGGGATAAGCGGTCCCAATTTGGATTTTAATTTGTTCAGCCGTTATTTCACCAATCAAAATATTATGTTTACGTTTTAAATATTGAATAATGGCATCATCAATTTTATCCCCTGCCATTTTGACAGATCGGCTGCAGACAATTCCACCTAAGGAAATTACAGCCACCTCGGTGGTCCCACCCCCAATATCTACCACCATATTTCCTGAAGGTTCGGTAATGGGAAGTCCTGCACCAATGGCCGCCGCCATGGGTTCTTCAATAAGATAGACCTCTCTGGCTCCAGCTGCTTCTGCAGATTCTTTTACAGCTCGTCTTTCAACTTCGGTAATCCCATAGGGGACACAAATAATAATTCTCGGACGAAGAAGGGTTTTTTTCTTCGTTGCACGGTCGATAAAATAGCGAAGCATGGCACCGGTCACTTCAAAATCGGCAATGACCCCATCTTTCATGGGGCGAATAGCAATGACACTTCCCGGAGTTCTGCCTAACATTTCTTTAGCTTCACGTCCTACAGCCAATACTTTTTTAACTCCCTTGGCATCTTTATAGACAGCCACTACCGAAGGCTCCATGAGGACAATCCCTCTGCCCTTTGCAAAAACAAGGGTGTTGGCAGTTCCTAAATCAATGGCAAGATCATGAGAGAAGCGATCAAATATATTATCTAAGAACATAGAATATATTAAATTTTTAACAAAATCATAAACTTATTACAAGAAAAAGGTTGCATTTCGCATCTCATATCAATAAATTAATCATCATGTTACAGGCCATTCGAAAACGCCAAAAAGTTCTCCTCACTATTTTTATTACCTTGATCTCTATTGTTTTTATCTTTTGGGGATTTTATGGCGGATTTAGTCGACGTTTTTCAGGATATTTAGGAAGTGGAGACACCGCTTCTGTCAATGGAGAGCACATCACCGTTCAGGAATTCGAACGAGAGTATCAAAATCTCGTACGACTCTATCAAAATATTTTAAAAGATAAATTCACTCCCGAAATGGCAGAACGTTTTAATTTAAAGCAACTGACGTTGAACCAACTTATTGATAAAAAACTCATTGCTCAGGGAGCGCATACATTAGGGCTTAAAGTCACAGATGATGAAATTAGGGACAATATTATCCAGGCTCCCTATTTTCAAAAAAATGGAAAATTTGATAAAGACTATTATCTAGATCTCTTAAAAGCCAATAAATTGACTCCTGCCATTTATGAAGAGTCTGTCCGACTTGAACTCCTGCAACGCCAAGTCATGGATCTCTTAAAAAATCACATTAAAATTTCAGATGAAGAAGTGTGGAAAGATTACCTTCTAAAAAATGAAAAACTAAACCTAGAATTTATTCGGGTAGAACGGGAACTCCTTATTTCTCGCATTGCTCTCACGCCAGAAGAAGTACAGCAATTTTTAAAAACGGAGCTCCCTAAAGTTCAGCAATATTATTCTACCAATCAACACTTATTTAAGAAAAAAGAAGAAGGGAAAGATCCTAAAACTGAAAAAATAGAACCTTTTGAAACAGCTAAAGAAGGCATTGCAAAGACACTTCTTCAAGAACAAAAAACGTCAACCTTAGCCAAAGACATTACTGAAAAGCTCTGGAAAAATAAAAATCAGTCTTCTTTTAATTCTCTTCTAAAAGAAGAAAAACTAAAATGGGAAGAAACCGGACTTTTTCCCCGAGAAAGTAAATATATTCCTAAAGTGGGCGAATCCAAAGATATCATTGAAGCCGCTCTTCAGTTAACATCCCAAAATCCTTTTCCAGCTCGTTATTTTGAGCTTCATGGTCAATATTACATTGTTCGTCTTAAAAAACATGAAACCGCAGATTCCAAGAAGTTTGATCAGGAAAAAGAAAAAGCTGCCCAAGCACTGTTGAATCAAAAACAATCTGAAGCCTACTATGAATGGCTTAAAGAGCTCCGCACCAAGGCTAAAATTGCCATCAGCAAAGCCACTTCGTTTGAAGAAGAGTAAATATCAAAACTGAACGTTCACCAAAGGCTCGGGGAAACCATCAAGATCTCCTAAAAAACCGTCGGAAGAATTCTGAGGCGTTCCAAATTGAATGAGTCCTTGACGAAGGGCTTCTACCCCAAAACTATCCAAGGGTTTTCCAAATCGAACCACATAGAGTGCCGCAGCACCTGCCACATGGGGACTGGCCATACTGGTTCCACTTTTTTTGCCATAGAGTCCACCCGGAAGCGTTGAAAAAATATCAACTCCTGGCGCAGCTAAATCTACACTGCTTCCAAAATTACTAAAAGTCGCAAATGTATCATCTGCGCCATAACTGGTCGGCCCTCCAAAACCACCTGCAACTCCATCACTATCCGCCACTGCGGAAACCGTAATGACTTCTGGATAAGAAGCAGGTGCAAAATTTTGTGCATCTTTTGAATCATTCCCAGCAGCTACAGCATAGACAATCCCTTTTGCAACAGATGCTTGAATAGCCTCTCGAACAGGACTAGGGCTAGAAGGATTCTCTGTCCACCCTAAACTCATATTGGCAACATCAATCACATCTGCTCGTTGCGTCACCCAATCAATGCCAGCAATAACGTCGGACAAAAAACCACTCCCATTATTATCCAACACTCGAACAGCCCACAGACGTGCTCCGGGAGCAACTCCCACAACACCGATGGCATTATCTAAAGCTCCAAGGGTTCCTGAAACATGCGTTCCATGTCCATTTCCATCATTAAAATTAGTGGCTCTTCCTGTAGAAAAATTAACGCCTCCCACCACATTTAAATCTGGATGGCTTTTATCAATCCCTGTATCCAGTACTGCCACATCCACATCGACTCTTTGATCTTGCCCGTCGATTAAAGCCAAAGAACTAAGCTCTGCATTCACACGATTGACTCCGAAAGGAAGCACTTGAGCAGGCTGTGTCGTTCCTCCTTTTCCTCCCCCAGGTTTTCCAGGACCGCTCACACGATCATTTCCGACTAAAGTAACAATTTGATCTGGTGAAACATATTTCACATCTGGATCATTTTTAACAAAATCTAATTTATTAAAAGGAATTGTTGCCACAAATCCTTTTAAAGCATGGTGATAGATATGCCCTAAACCTAACCCATGCTGAGCAGCTAACCGTTTGGCATTGAGATCGGGATGTCCTACCCAATCTTGAAAAACCACAATATGACGATCAGGAACAGGCATCGCATATAGCGGATTTGAAAATAAAACAAATAGACCTAAAAAACTAAATACCCATGTTACAGTTATTTTTTTCACAACAAACCTCCTTTGTACCACAGGAAAAGCAGAGCAAAGTTCATGCCAAAAAAATTAAAAAAAGAACTCAGAAATAGTTAATGATATTTATATCTTAGCGGTGATTTAAAAATGAGCATTTTAAAAAACTGTAGAAGTTGAAAACACTAAAGAAAATTTTATATGCCTAAAAAATTCCTAGCTGCATTTTTGCATCTTCAGAACAATTCACTTTTGGATCCCAAGGCGGATCCCACACCAGTCTTACCTCAACCGTTTTGGCTTCGGGAACTTCAGATTTCAGCACTTGCTCAACCTGGGCCATAATCTGCGGGCCAATGGGACAACCAGGACTTGTAAGCGTTAAATCTACCTGAATCGTTTCGGGATTAATTTTTTGAACACCATAAATCAATCCCAGCTCTACAATACTAATAAAAAGTTCAGGATCTTGTATGGGGCGTAAAAATTCTAAGAGTTGTGGATCTTTTTCCATAAATTGATGGCCTCCTCTAACGTCGTCCATCCCAGGAGCGCACATTTAATTCGCACAGGAAATTTTCGAACCCCGGAGAGCGCTTCTAAATCTCCTTCTTCCTCATTTTTAGATACTTCACCTTGCGGCTGCATCATCGATTTAAAAAATTGAATTTTATGTTCTACTTCTTGAAGCGTTTTTCCTAAAATCTCTTCCGTTAAAATAGAACTCGAGGCCTGGCTAATCGAACACCCTTTTCCCCACCATCCTATATTCGTGACCTTCCCTTCATCTATTTTGAGCTGCACAATGATTTGATCTCCACAGAGCGGATTAAACCCCTCCTGTTCCACATCATGAGATAAAAGTTTTCCATGATGTCTGGGACTTTTAAAGTGATCTAAAATCACTTCTCGATAAAGCTCATCTAATCCTTCAAAGGCCACGATTAAAATATCTCCGTGCTTTTTTTAAAATATCTATAAATATATCTACTTCTTGGGGTGTATTATAAAGATAAAAGCTCACCCGTGCTGTTGCAGGAACATTTAGCTTTTTCATCAATACCTGCGCACAGTGGTGGCCTGCTCGAATGGCAATGCCTTCGTGATCCAAGAGCGTTCCTAAATCATGGGGATGAATATCTTCTAAATTAAAAGAAATGACTCCTCCTTTAAGATTGGCATCCATCGGTCCATAAATAGTAAGATGATCTATTTCTTTTAATTGATAAAGCGCATGCTGTGTTAATGCCTTTTCATGTTCTCGAATAACGTCCATCCCAATATGCTCGAGATAATCAAGTGCCTTTGCAAAAGCAATAACTGCTCCAATATTAGGAGTCCCTGCTTCAAATTTATAAGGAATCGGTTTCCACGTCGAATATTCTTCATGCACTTCTAAAATCATCTCTCCTCCTCCTAAAAACGGAGGAAGACTTTCTAAAATCTCTGGTTTCCCATATAAAACACCCACACCGGTGGGACCCAACATTTTATGTGCTGAAAATGCATAAAAATCACAATCGAGTTCACTGACATTCACTTTTAAATGAGCAACTGCTTGTGCCCCATCTACCAAAACCTTTGCCCCCACTGCATGTGCTTTTGTAATTAAGTGTGAAAGCGGATTAATCGTCCCCAAGACATTAGACATATGCGTGACGGCCAAGAGTTTTGTTCGATCCGTTAAAAGATTATTGAAGCGTTCTATATCTAAAAAACCTTCTTTGGTAATGGGAATATATTTTAATACAGCTCCTTTTTCCTGAGCCAAGAGTTGCCACGGCACTAAATTCGAATGATGTTCCATGTGGGTTAGTAAAATTTCATCGCCTTCTTTAATATTTTTTCTTCCCCATGCATGCGCCACAAGGTTAATTGCTTCTGTAGCATTATGAGTAAAAATAATGGAACGATCCTCTTTAGCTCCTATAAACTCAGACACTTTTCGTCTGGTTTTTTCAAATGCAATCGTTGCTTCTTCAGACAAATAATAAATGCCTCGATGGATATTGGCATTCATGGTGCTATAATAGTGACTCAAAGCCTCAATCACCGTTTTGGGTTTCTGAGATGTAGCTGCAGAATCTAAATAAATAAGAGGTTTCCCATGGACCCTTTGATCCAAGATTGGAAAATCTGGCCTTACATTTTTCATATTAATCCTCGAAACAAATTTTAATTTCTTCGCCATCCACTTTTACTTTAAAGATTTTTAGAGGAGTCACCGCAGGCAGGGTCAATGCCTCACCCGTTGTAATATCAAAAGTAGCTCCATGATGAGGACACTCAATCACGGTATCTGATAACGTTCCTTGGTCGATGGGAAACTGAGCATGAGAACACTCATTAAAAAAAGCATAATAATTCCCTTTTACCTGAGCAATGGCAATATCTTTTCCTTCCACCACAAAGGCTTTTGTTTGTCCTTCGGATAGTTCATTTTTTTTAGCCACCGTTACCCATCCCATGGTCATTCCCCTTCCTTTAACTTTAACTTAATGACCTCATGGAGTTTTTGTCTGGTTTCTTCATGAGGTATTTTTTCAAATACCTGCTCAAAAAATCCTTCTACAATCATACTCCTCGCTTCTTCGTAAGAAAGTCCTCGGGATTGCAAATAAAAAGTTTCTGCTTCATCAATCGTCCCTATGGTAGCCCCATGTTTACATCGAACATCGTCTGCTAAAATCTCAAGCTTAGGAATAGAGCGCGCCTTGGCATTTTCACTCAGCAATAAATTTTTATTGGTCTGATATGCATCTACCTTCTGTGATGACTTTGGAATATGGATCACTCCCTCATAATTCGATTTTGCAGAATCTTTAAGAGCGGCCTTAAACAATAGGTCACTCGACGTATCAGAAGCTTCGTGATCTTGCGTGGTATACATATCAAATTTTTGGGAATGATCCCCAAATATCACCCCACTCACTTTTGCCAAAGCCCCTTTTCCTTCTAAAATCGTATGAAGATTAGATTTGGTTTGCTGTGCCCCTAATCCGACATGAATGCTTTGAAAACTTCCATCTTTTTCAATACGAGCTTCTTGAGTTTCAGAATAATCCACATCCTTTGAACAGCGCTGAATATGAATGTACTGAAGCTTTCCCCCTTCTTGAACATGAATATGTCTTTCACTGTGAGGATAAGATTGGTTTTCCTCAATAACACTCACTTCAGCAAAAGGTTCGACAATAATCTCCGTCACATCTCCAGAGGTCACATGATAAATGGGATCTTTGATAACTTTCCCTTTTGGAATATGGAGAGAAAATTTTCCCATCATACAATCACCCCACAGATCCTTCCATCTCAAGCTGAATCAAGCGATTTAACTCTACGGCATATTCCAAAGGAAGTTCTTTGGTAAAAGGCTCAATAAATCCATTCACAACCATCGTTACTGCATCACTCTCAGAAATACCTCGGCTGGTTAAATAAAAAAGTTGTTCATCGCCCACTTTACTGACAGAAGCTTCATGCCCCACCGTTACATTTTCTTCGTCAATTTCCATGGTCGGATACGTATCTGATCGGGAATGATCATCCAATAAAAGAGCATCACACCGAACACTGGATTTCACATGATGAGCCCCTTTAAAAACTTTAACCATCCCTCGGTAAGTAGAACGTCCCCCATCTTTTGAAATGGACTTTGACGTAATGACCGATGTCGTATGAGGCGCTACGTGATAAATTTTGGCCCCAGCATCTTGATGTTGATTGGCTCCTGAAAAAGCCACAGATAGAATTTCTCCATGAGCTCCTTCTCCGACTAAATAAACACAGGGAAATTTCATGGTAAGTTTAGAACCTAAATTCCCATCAATCCATTCTACCGTTGCTTTTTCTTTAGCCACGGCTCTTTTGGTCACAAGATTATAAACATTTTTTGACCAGTTTTGAATGGTGGTATATCGAATCTTTGCCCCTTTTTCGGCAATGAGTTCTACAACAGCCGAATGGAGAGAATCACTGGAATACGTTGGCGCCGTACAGCCTTCAATATAATGAATAGAACTACCTTCATCGGCAATAATGAGTGTTCGTTCAAATTGTCCCATATTTTCTGCATTAATTCTAAAATAAGCTTGCAGAGGAATAGATACCTTCACCCCTTTTGGCACATAAATAAAACTCCCCCCAGACCACACCGCAGAATTTAAAGCAGAAAATTTATTATCCATCGGGGGGATAATTGTTCCAAAATATTTTTTTACAATATCTGGATGTTCTCTTAATCCTGAATCCATATCTAAGAAGATAACTCCTTGAGCCTCTAAATCTTTTCGGATGGAATGATAGACGACTTCAGACTCATACTGCGCTGTAACGCCCGCTAAAAATTTTCGTTCAGCTTCGGGAATACCCAGTTTATCAAAAGTATCTTTAATATCTTTGGGAACTTCGTTCCAATCTTTACTTTGTTTTTCTCCAGGCTTGATATAGTAAAAAATATTATCAAATTGAATTTCATTTAAAAGTTTACTGTCCCCCCAATTGGGCATAGGTTTGGCATTAAAAATTTCTAATGCCCTCAATCTAAAATCCAACATCCATTGTGGTTCTTGTTTCATCTTAGAAATTTCTTCTACAATTGCTCGATTCAATCCTCTTTTTGATTTAAAAGAGTAGTTCTCGGGCTTATGGAAACCATACTTTTCATCGTACTGATCCCCAATATTTTCGATAGAGTTTTTATTTAATTTTGAGTTTGACATATCCAATCATACCCCTTTTCTTCAAGCACCAGAGCTAACTCTGGCCCACCCGATTGTACTAACTTCCCATCCATTAATACATGCACATAATCTGGCTTAATATAATTTAAGAGCCGCTGATAATGCGTAATGACAAGCATGGATCGGTTTGAATCTCGCAATTGATTAATGCCCCCTGCCACCGTAGTAAGCGCATCAATATCAAGGCCAGAATCAGTCTCATCCAAAACCGTTATTTCTGGTTCTAAAAGTGCCAGCTGAAGCACTTCTAATTTCTTTTTTTCTCCGCCAGAGAAACCATCATTTACATATCGACCTACCACCGTATCGGCCATCCCTAAAAACTTCATTTTTTCTTTTAAAAGAGTTCTAAATTCTTTAATAGGAATTTCGCCCCCTCTTACAGCTTTCATCGAAGCTCTTAAAAAATTCCCAACACTCACCCCTGGAATCGCCACGGGATACTGGAACGCTAAAAATAATTTTTTTCGTGCTCTTTCGTGTGGTTTTAAAGGAACCATGTTTTCTCCTTTAAAAAGAATCTCTCCTTGGGTCACTACATACTTAGGATGCCCCATAATGGTATAAGCCAAAGTGGTTTTTCCAGAACCATTTCTACCCATCAACGCATGTACTTTCCCTCGTTCTAGGGTTAAATTAATTCCCTTTAAAATTTCTTTCCCATCTACGCTGACATGCAAATTTTTAATTTCAAATATAGGTTTCATTTATTTACCCCCCGTTTTATGTAAATCTTTACATTTTTGTCAAGTATAATTCCAAAAAATTTCTGACCTACCCACTCACTACTTTTAAAAGCTGCTCTTTGGTCTCAGCTTCATTTTGTAATAAATCTTGAAGCGTAATCTGATTCATAATCATATTCACATGTCGATGAATCACGTTCCACACAGAACGCACCGAACAATTTTTTTCATGAACACACGCATTTTCTTTTCCTGCGTGATCCACACAAAATTCTTCATCAAACATGGGATCTCCCAGTGCCCTGGCAATTTCTGAAAGTTTTAATTCCTGCGGTTTCTTAGCTAATCGATAGCCACCATGAACTCCTCGAACAGATCCAATAATTCCCTGACGTCTCAAATGCGTTGTAATCTTAGAAACATATTGTATAGATAGTCCCTCTTTCTTAGAAATTTCACTAATGGACAATCCTGCATTGCCTTCTGCTTGTGCCTGAGCCAACTGCATCAAACATCTTAAACCATATTCTTCTAATGCTGTTATTTTCATAAATTTAGAATATCAAATCTTTACTAAAAAGTAAACATTTTCTCATGCTATTTTAATCTATAAATCTATATTTGACAATGGCCTATAATTTTCTGAAAGCGGGTGAAGGGAATCGGCTCATTGTATCTACTACTCGCAAAGAGATGCAAGCTAGACAAGCAAGACGACAACGAAAATGCGAGGCGTACTTTAGACGGTACGTTGAGCATTTGAGGAGGAAGTCTGGCGAAGTATAGCGAAGCATATCTGAAGCGAGAAAGCGGGTGAAGGGAATCGAACCCTCATCTCAAGCTTGGGAAGCTCGCATTCTACCACTGAACTACACCCGCGATAAGTGACAATTTAGGGCGTCACCCCTTCTTAATACCAAAATAAGTTTGTAACTTATTAACTTTATTTAGAAAATTCAATATTATTTTTTACTCCACTCTATTTTTTTGACATTTTTGCTTAACTCTAAAAAAACCTTTTAAATTTTAAGTTATTGATATTAAACATATTTCCCTTGATTTTTCCGACTGGCATTGATTTTGTATTAAACCATAGAGCATGAACCGGTTTATATCAAAAGTAATTTTCCCCCTCCTTCTTCTCGCACTCCTCAGCATAGGGCTCAGTGGATGTGGCGACTTAACACCAGAAGGAAGTTGTGGAGAAGCCCTTTCTACCAGTGGGTATCTTTTATCAAAAGACTGTCGTGCTTTGAGCTGGGGACAGGATCTCCCCATTAAAATAGCGTATGGCACTTCCCTCGTAAATTATAAAAATGCTAATGCTGTTGCAGCTATTGATAAAGCCATTCAAAATTGGGAAAATGTAACAAGCCTAGATCTTTTTCAATATGTCGGCACACAAGATGATCCCGTGGGACAAGAATCCAATTCTTATATCAATCTCATTGGGATGCGTTCTGGAAGCAATTGGTCTAATGATCCCATCCGAGGGAAAGCAGACGAACCAGCCAAAACCATTTATTACTATAAAGATTTTTTATACAATGCAGATATTTTCTTTAACACTGAATTCCCTTTTTCTGTCAACGCCACACCCAATACTTTTGATCTTGTCTCTATTGCCGTTCATGAATTGGGACATGTGCTGGGATTAGGGCATGATGATTCTTTAGATCCAGATATCAGCACCATGAATTCAAAAATTTTTAAGGGATCTGAACGACAATTACCAGCAACCAGAGATATTCAGCGCATTCGAGCCTTATACGCCCGTTAACGCTTCTTTTTCCGACGAGAAACCATCATCCTCATCGTTTCTTTAGGCTCTGGAATATATACCAAACAAATATCTTCTTTGGATTTTAATTCATCAAACGTGAGTTTTAAAAAATCATGCCGTTTTAGATTTGGACTATTTCGTAAATAGAGGCGAACCCAATATTTCATGGTTTGATCGTAGAGTTTGATCGAAGGCCCATGAAAAGCATAGCGAGGGTGAATCTGACGTAATTTTCCATCAAACTCAGGTGCCACATGATAGAGCTCATGAAAAATAGTTTCTAATTTTTCTGAGTAACTTAAATTTTGAAACCGAGGCATCATAAAATAGAGAATATATAAAATCTCTCTTCGCCCAATTTTTAATTGATCCGTCTTAAATACATATACTTTTTCCCCTTCTCGTTCTCGGATAGAGTAACATCCATTTTCATATTTCATGGGATAAAGTTCCGCCCAGGTGCCGAATTCTAAAGAGCTTTTGGTTTTAGCACAGCTAATTAAGATTCGATGGTTTTTTTTAATATGAGAAAAAAGAGGCGTTTTTTTAACAATGTCCTCAATGAGAAGATTCATATGATGGGCAAAGTCAAACATAGGTGGCGTCTTTAATACGACTAAGAGGCCTACTTTGCAACTGGGAAATTTTACCCACACATCGATATAGAGGAAAAGAGGAGGTCGTCTTTCGCTTCATGGCTCGCCCCTGAAGGGCTGCGCTTTACTTCCGCTCCAGAAGACCTCCTCTTTTCCTCTAATTGTCAACGTGTCTGGCTAAAAAATAAACATCCCATAAGTACATGTTTTTATATGAGTTTTTAAATTTCCGGCCTCACACCTTAAAGACCTTTTTAAAACACCAGACAGAAATTTATAAAAATGTTTTCTTAATCTCATTCCAAGAATCCAATAAATACAAATCATTACAAGGACTTATAAAAACTTTTTACTCTGGCTTTGATCTGGCACGCAGCTTGCTTTTTATAAAGACGAGGAAGGTGTTCACAATGCAAAAACGTTTATTCACATACATACCATTATTCACAATAGCTCTTTTAATTATCTCTCTTTCAAAAGTTTCTGCAGAATCTGTCACAGCCAGTGGTAAACGAGGAGGATCCAACGTCTATTCTGCTGAACCCGTAACAAAAAGCGCCGTAAGCTTTGGATACCAACAAGAATATTTTAGATCCAATAGAATTCAAGTCGCTGGAAACAACAACTTTTATGGAAATCAATTTTTCTTTAACTATGCCCCTTTTGATTCTATCCAGCTTTTTTTAAATCACAAAATTTTTAGAAATCACAATGCCCAAACATTGCAAACTCTTCAATCGCTCGATTTCACACGATCAGAAGCAGGAACTCTGGTTTCGCTTCCTCTTTCAACCCATTATTTTATAGGAGTAGAACCCTCTTATATTTTATTTAATGGCAATGGAAGCAATCTCGAAGGAAGTAGCTTTGGAATACGCCTTTTAAATACCTTTAAAACAGTTTTGAGCCCAAAAAATACTCTTAAATTACATCTCAATTCTCAGTATTTTTACGACCAATCTTCTAAAATCACTGAAACCTTTAATTTTTCTTTCTTTGAACGAAAGCAACTCTACGGAATTGCGACTTATAAATCTATTCATCACGGATTAGGCGTAGAATTTGAAATGCCATACGTTAGTCCCTACGTAGAATATACGCTGGATCAACTGTTGAAATCGCATCTTTCCTTTTTTAAAAATCCCAATCGCTTGACGTTAGGAACCCATATTGCGTTTAAAGAAGCATCTCCTTGGACACTCAATATTGGAACAGATGCTGGAATATCTCATAAATTAACAGACAATAGGCCTCCCACACCTCACTGGAATGTCTTTGCTGCACTTTCTTTTGCCGATATACCAGCTAAAATAATCGCACCTTCTCTTCCTATTGAAATTAAAAAAGAAGAAGTAAAAAAGGAAGAAGTCAAAGAACCTGAAATTCTTGAGCCTCAAGTCATTGTCCCTCAACAAGAATCTATGGTTGTTCCCATTTATCCTATTTTGGAAGGAACTGTGATTGAAACCCCCATTTCTCAACTTTTAACATGGATCACACTCACAAAATTTGAAAACAAAAATTATCCGATTTATGCACTAAAACCCAAAAAGAAAAAAAGTATCGTTAATAAAACAGTAATCCCCGTTACAACTCCTGTAGCCATAAAAGAAAAAGAACAATCCAATAAATCAAAAACACCTGTGTTTATTGATACTCCCGCTCTAAAACCCGAAACACGAGATGTCGTTCCTTCTCAAGATTTAAACAAAAATTTCTCAGAAGAAGAACCGAATAAGAATTTCTTGATTCATTTTAGATAAACAGCTTTTTCGTGCGCGCTTCAAATTGATCAATCACTTTAGGAAGATCATTTTTAACCAGACGACTCACAATAAAGGAAGGGACTAAAAAACCAAACTCCACATCTAGCGTATATGTTGCAACCGTTTTCCCTTTTTTTTCTTCTAATTTCCAACCGCCGCTATTTTTCTTAAAGAGATTACTTTCGACCAATGTCCAAGACACTTCTTTGGGAGATTTTTCTTTAAATTCCAAAACATAGTGAAAGGTTTTCATCATTTCTAAGGTAAATTCAACCCGTTTTGGTTTTTTAGACTGAAGATGGGCTTTTTTTATTTCAGAGATAAACTCTGGATATCGTTCATAATCCACAATGACAGAGTAAAGATCTGAAATTTTAGGAGAAACTTCTTTTGTTAAAGATACTTTAGACATGCTTACTCGTAATCTGGTTTTTTATCAAAAACATGGCGCGCTGTAATTTCTCGAATCGTTCCTGTTTCTGATCGCATGACAATAGAATGCGTTACCGCTCCTCCGGGTAAAAACCGAACCCCATTTAAAAGTGTACCGTCGGTAACACCCGTAGCACAAAACATCACATGTCCTTTGGCTAATTCATCAATGGTCCACACTCTATGAATATCTGAAATCCCCATTTTTTGGGCACGCTCAATTTCTTGAGGATTTCTGGGTTTTAAAATCCCTTCCATATAACCACCCATACATCGAAGAGCCGCAGCCGCCAAAACACCCTCGGGCGCCCCTCCAATTCCCATGAGAACATCAATCCCAGACCGAGGACGACAGGTAGACACAGCGGCTGACACATCGCCATCCCGAATAAGCATAATTCTAGCCCCTGCGCGTCTGACTTCTTCCATCAAACTTTCGTGACGGGGACGATCCAGTATGACAACCGTCAAATCTTGAATGTAACATTTTTTAAGTTCAGCAATACGATTTAAATTTTTTGTTGCAGATTCTCGAATATCAATCGCTTCTTTTAATCCGGGTCCAACGGCAATTTTTTGCATATAGGTATCTGGGGCATGTAAGAAACTCCCTTTTCCAGCAATGGCAATACAGGAAAGCGAATTGGTATCTCCCCTGGCACAAATGGTGGTCCCTTCAAGAGGATCTAGCGCAATATCAATGGGGGGATAGGGTTTTCCCTTTCCAACTTTTTCCCCAATATAAAGCATGGGAGCTTCATCCCGCTCACCTTCTCCAATAACCACCGTCCCATCAAAATCTAAGGTATTTAAGGTTAACCGCATGGCACAAACGGCAGCTTCATCCGCTGCTTTTTCATCGCCCCTTCCCATGAGTCTTGCAGAAGCCATCGCAGCCGCTTCGGTCACACGAACAAGCTCTAAGGCAAAATTTTTATCCATGGGGAGGTCTTATCAAACAACGATTTATTGTGCAACAGGAGAAGAAAGTCCCCGCTTTTCACCTTCTTGAACCAGATCATCTAGATTTCTTTCAGGCGGGAGTTCTTTGGAGGTTTCAAGATAATTTCGAAGCAAAATACCCACTCTTTGCAATGCAACTTCCATCGCAAATTGTAAAACAAAATTAGGGATAATTTTACTAATCCCCTTTTGATCTCTTTCCAGTTTTCCTTTAAAGAGCATCATCACTTGGTCTTTTTTAGGACGGCTTCGATAAAATCCTTTGGCAGATGCTTGAGGCGTTGCGGTTACACCGTCTGAACGTTTATAATTTTCTACTCTTACAAATCCTTTTAATCCCACAAAATCTCCAGGAGCATTTTGTCTTCCAATGGCATTTCCTGAAATCACTTCCCAATGAACCCATCCTTTATCCTGAGATTGTTCTTCAGATACTTTTGAATAGATTTCAAGTTTATAGGTCCCTAAAATGGTTTTTATTTCTGTTTTCATGTGAAGATATTTTTGAAATTTTCCCTCTCTTTTTTTCACAATCATTTCAGACATTTTAATATAGTCAGGAGCAATTTTTTGGAGATTTTCATAATCAGACATGAGTTTTAGCGCTCTGGGCACGGGAACACCATCCACAATACCCGCTGCTGTCATTTCTAGAACCTTCATCTTTTCACCGTCCCCATGGGGAACGATTTTTACAACACTAATCACCTCTCGTTTTTCCATCCGCTCCCTAATTTCGGACTTCTCATAAAATTGCGCTTCAAGCTCTTCTGCCCACCCAAAGCCTACGCCAAGGCATGGAAAAAAGACGATAAGTGCCAGTAATTTCAAATATATACGCATATTAGAAGAGTATGCCATATTTCCTATTAAAAAATAAACTCTCTTTTACTATTTCGGAAGAATGACGCAAAACTTAACCTATCTATTTTAGAGGTCTTCGTTGAGGATTTGGCTGGTTTAAATAAACAATGGTTTTAGCTTTATTATTATAGATATTGCTTTCATCCACCTTCATCAATTTTCGATCATTCCTATCTTCTTCTAAAAGAGAAGGGACTACAATAAAGCCTGTTCCACTGGCACGCTTTAATAAAAGATACACGGTATAAGGAAAAGCGGTTTGCCGTAAAGAAGACACATCCCATTTTAAAGAAAGGGAAATTTTTTGATCTTTACCTAAAGAAGGCACCAAAAGCTTATCAATGAGCATTAAATTTTTGGGTGGTTCTTCTAAAACAGGGCTCCAGTTTCTAAACCTTTTTGAAAATAAATCTGTTTGTGGTTTAAAAAGATCTACATCGTCTACTGGATTATGAGGAGTGGTATCATAATAAAATAAAAGCTCTGTAGGATCTGTTTTAGCTCTAGGAAGTTCTTCTTCTAAAAGATCTCCATATCCTAAATTTTGAACTAAGGTCGTCATTTCTAATTTATTTAGGTTGTCTTGAAGTGGTTTTACCACAATATTTTCACTCAAAATCGCTAAATCCGGTTGTGTGGTTCGAATACGCCCAGTGACTCTGGCTGTCTCTTTGGAGTCTGCTCGAATAGGGCTATGACTTTTAAAATAATCTTGTAGCACAGTCCAAAGTTCAAGATGGGTATCTTGCATATTGGAAAGCCCTGGCAATTCCTCTTTAATCAGTTTCAATGCCTCCACAATTCCCTGAGTAGCAGAGACATGATATATTCTATCATCTAAAATTTCTTGCCCTTGATATCGAATGCTCACTACTTTTTGAGGATAGCTATCCGGATTATAAATAACTTCCAAACCTGCTGTATCAAAAAATTTCCCCAACATGAACACCAGATCAATGGCTTTTTTAAGGGTAGCCCCATCCATATCCAACGTCCAAATGGTCCAGCTCGTATCCTTTAAAGGATCATAAATCAGTGGCAACATATTATAGATGCCGGAACGAGAAATGGGCCCACGTTCTAACCCATGAGACAAAAATTCAGAATTATTAAAAGAAAAATTAACCCCTAAAGGTTTTGATTTTTCATAAATGGCGTCAACAACAAAATTTCCCAAAAAAGACTCTGTCACACCACTTTTAATAAGTTCAATTTCTGTCTCTGCAATCGCATCTGAAAACAAATTAATCTCATCATCACCCGAGGTATATTTTTTAATAAGCTGTTGTTTATATCCATCAATTTGCGTTTTCATCTCCTGATTTTCTTCATAAGAGGCATCGATGGGATGCAATTCATATTGGGATTTTCCCCACAGCATTTTATTTTGAATGGAATCAAAAACAATATCCAAATGCCCCATGAAAGAACCAAATTCTCCGGTTTTGGCAAGCCAGGTAGTGTCATGCAGAGGATCATCTTCGGTACGTTGAATCGTAACGGGGCGATGCTCACCATCTGGGATCACTTTATTATGAGAATGCCCTCCTAAAATAAGATCGATAGAGGTCACATTATCTGCAATAGAAATATCATCTTCATCTAAGAGATGGGTTAAGGCAATCACCACATCTACTTTTTCTGTCCGACGAAGCTGGAGCACTACTTTTCTGGCTTCTGAAATTGGATTTTGAATACGCACCGGATCAAAAAAGAATTGATAGGCCGCTTCATTCGTTGAAAGACCAAACACCCCTACTTTAAAATATTTTTGCCCTTCTTGAGGAGTAAATCCTTTGTCTCCCTTTCTTAAAAATTCTCCGTCGACTAAATAAAAAACTTCATACCGCTTAATTTTTTCCGAAAGGTGATTATCTTCTGGCAAAAAACGAAAATTAAAATTAGCCGATAAAAAACTAAAATTAAGAGGTACTCGCGTTAACACTTTATCCAATACCGTTGGCCCTGTATACCAATCATGATTCCCAACCGCTACCGCTTGATAACCTAAACGGTTTAACATCTCAAAAGAGGCTACCCCCGCTCCCAAATTAAAAAAGAGCGACCCTTCCGTACAATCTCCCGCATCGAGTTGCAATACGGGGAAGCCTTTTTCTTTGGCATCACTTTTTAATTTTTCAAAAGCAGTCTTAAGGCGCGCCATTCCACCCAATTGAAAAGTATTGGGGCGCGCTTCAAAGCTTGAATGGAGATCTCCTGTAAATAAAATAGTAAATGGAATTTCTGCTGCGTCTAAAGAAGTAAGAAGGAAAAAAGAAAAAACGAAACTCCCACCAATTTTAAGCCATGTGGTCATTAATCAAAAAGATAGGTAAAGGCAGCTCCCATGCTGATTAAATGAATGTCATCATTTTCAATAAAAAATCGATATTTAAAAATAGGCCCTATCGAAAATTTATCGGTTAAATTAAAATCAAGTCCTGTCCCCGCACCCAAATGCACCGCTAATTTTCCCTGATTACCTTTGGTATAATCAAAAGTAATCCCCGTTAATCCAAAGCTATACCATGCGATATCTTCTTGAAGAATATTGGTGGTATAACGAAGTCCCGGAGATAAGGACCATAGATTTTTATTCCCTTGATCAGGCGTCGGACCATTTTCTCGAAACAGCAAATCGTATTGGAACTCTCCTTCCACAGAAAGTCCTTCCCAAAAACCATATCCCAGACGGGTAGCCACCCCAAACCCAGAACGATATTCATCTCGAATAGTAGGATTAATAGGGATTTCACCAAAACCTTGAAATGAAAATGCCCATCGCCCTGGTTCTACATGTTTAATATTTTCAATTCTCGTTGAAGGTTTTACCTTTGAAAAAACAAAAGAAGGAAAGAAAAAAAGAATCACAACGACCCACACGATATTTTTCTTCATTGAAAAAGTATTTTAGTAGATTAGAATGCCAAGTCAATGAATTTTACTCTATACCTATGATTCATCTCGCAAACATTGATATTCTAATTATTATCGCCTATTTCATGGGAGTTATAGGCATTGGTATTTTTACTTCCCGATATGCCAAAAATATGGAGTCTTTTTTGCTCATGGGAAGAAAACTCACTCTTCCTCTTTTCGTAGGCACCTTAGTTTCTACTTGGTACGGCGGCATTATTGGAGTCGGAGAAATTTCTTATTCATCTGGATTATATAATTGGCTTACTCAAGGAATTTTTTGGTATCTTTCCTATCTTGTCTTTGCCCTTTTTCTAGCCGCTAGACTTCAAAAATCCAAGGCTTTTACACTCCCGGACCAACTTGATTTCTTTTACGGAAAAACGGCTAGAAAAATTGGGCTCGTATTTAATTTCTTTAATGTGGTCCCCATTGCTTATGTCATTTCTCTGGGAGTCATGATTCAAGCTATTTTTCATCTTCCCCTCCCCATCAGTATTATCATCGGAGGACTTTTTTCAATGACCTATACACTTTTGGGCGGCTTTGCGGCAGATGTATATACGGATTTCATTCAATTTGTCGTCATGTGTATCGGAGTTTCCCTTTTAATTTTCTTTTCTTTTTTTAAACTCGGTGGGTGGGAATATTTAACAACACACGTCCCTCCTTCGCACTTAACCTTGAGCGGGGGCATGCCTTTTTCAGAAATTTTGATTTGGGGATTTATCGCCATGACAACGCTTGTAGATCCTAATTTTTATCAGAGATGCTATGCGGCTGAAAAGCCAGAGGTCGCTAAAAAAGGAATTTTACTCTCTATTATTTTTTGGATGCTTTTTGATATTTGCACAACCTTTGCCGGCATTTATGCTCGCGCGCGTTTTTCTGACATCGATCCCAAATTTGCCTATCTTCATTTAGCAGATGAAGTACTCCCTCCGGTATTTAAAGGTATTTATATTGCAGCCATGCTGGCCACCATTATGTCTACGGTAGATTCTTATTTTTTTGTTGCTGCCACGACGATATCTCGAGATCTGTACCAAAAAGTATTTCGCCCTAATGCTTCTGAAAAGCAGATTGTTTGGATCACCCGATGCGCCAATGTCTTTACCGGTCTTTTAACGATTGTCATGGCGTTGGGGCTCTATCAATCTATTAAAACCATCTGGAAATTGTTTGGCTCTATCAGCGGAGCAGGACTTTTAGTCCCTCTCATGATTGGGTTTTGGTATTCAGGACCCAAAAAACACAGCGCGGGTGTTGCTGCCATGGTTTTTGGATTACTGACCGCTGCATTTTTTTACACAGGAAATAAATTCTTCCATATTCCCTGGTGCAGTGCCATTGAACCTCTCTATCCTGGAATGGCCGCCTCTTTTTTAGCGTTTTGTCTTTTTAACCGAGGAGCAAAATAATGGACTGGGGGTATTTACTTATTGCGGATGCTAGCCTTCTCATTCTCGCCACCAGTATTATTACCTATTATTTTTTTAAAGATTTCTTTAAAAAATAATTTCGCACTTGGAGGTCTCTAAATAAAATATTTACTTAGCTGTAAGATATAATTAAATGAAAGGTAAGTATTTATAGACAGTCCAGAAATGAGAAAAGCTTCCCACCATGATAAAAAGATGCCAAATTTCATGAAAGCCAAATACTTTTGGAAATGGATTGGGCCATTTTACAGCATAAAATATAGCTCCAACCGTATACATTAAGCCTCCTAAAGCAAGCCAGATGATGGCGCCGTGAGGTAACATTTTGGCCAGTGGATAAATAAAAACCACGCTTAACCATCCCATTCCTAAATACATCCCCACAGAAATCCATCGGGGTGCGTGAAGCCAAAAGATTTTTTTGAAAATCCCTATGACACACAGTGCCCAAATAATTCCAAAAAGTGACCAGCCTAAAAGCCCTCGTAAGGGAACAAGGCAAAAAGGTGTGTACGTTCCGGCTATCAGTACAAAAATCATCATATGATCTAGCCTTTTTAAAATTTTCACACCCTTTTCTTGAAGGGGAAGCAAATGATACAGAGCGCTAGAAAAGTACAGCAAAATAAGGCTTGCCCCAAACACTGAAAATGAAACAATATGCCACGCGCCTCCATAATGAGCCGCTGCTATCACCATGAGAACAAGCCCTGCAATAGCTAAGCATGCACTTACAAAACTTGTAACACCGCTCACAGGTTCTCGGAAGTGCACATAAAATTTTAAGGGAATCATTTGCTCTATCATATAGAAAACTCCTAAATTTTTCATTCAGAAAAATTTATTGTTGCGAATACCTTGACAAATGGTGCGCCCGGAGGGACTTGGCTTCGGTCAAAAATTGCTCCACAATTTTTGCCTCCAGCCGGGCCTCATGAGCCACCCATAAATGGGTACCCGGCTCATTCCGGCATTCAAGTCCTCCTCTTTGACTGAAAACAGACACTGGTCTGTTTTCTCATTTAAAAAGCTCATAAACTTTTCTTTCAGAAAAGTTTATTCGCGCCCGGAGGGACTTGAACCCCCAACCCTTTGATCCGAAGTCAAATGCTCTATCCAATTGAGCTACGGGCGCATAAACTTAAAAACTTTAACCAAAAACCTCTCATCGCTCAATTGGATAACGCTCATCTGAACGGTCGCTTATCGCTCCCTTTGGCCAATTGAGCTACGGGCGCACAAAAACATCTGCTCTTGTTTGACAATCATATACACTTACGCTAAAAGATCAACCAATTCGTGAATCCCAAAATTAAAAATTTACCGAAGATAGAACTGCATCGCCATTTAGAAGGATCCATTCCCATTCCCTTGGTGATGGAGTGGAGTAAAAAATATAATCTCCCTCTCTCTCATGACATGCAGGTCAAAAACCCCATGCCTTTAGGACCCGTCCTTGAACGACTGTTTTATCAACAACGCTGTTTTCAAAATATTGAAAGCGTTGAAACTTTAACCTACGAAGTTTTAAAAGATATTGCATCGGATAATATAAAACTTATTGAACTAAGATTCAGCCCCAGCTTTATGGCTGAACCTAAAAATTTATCTTTTGATTCTATTATGGAGGCGACTCTCGCAGCCAAAGAACGGGCTCAAAAAGATTTTGGGATTGAAGTAGGTTTTATTTTAATCAGCAGCCGTGACTATGGCATTGAAGCCTGTGAAGAAACGATCAATCTTGCCATTCAATGGAAAAAAGAAATTATTGGTGTAGATTTGGCTGGCAATGAAACAGAACATCCTCCAGAACTTTTTGAAAAGCCCTTTCAGCGCGCCCACACAGAAGGACTCAATATTACAACACACAGTGGGGAAGTTTCTAATCCACATCATATTTCTACCTCTATTCATAAACTCAAAGCTTTGAGAATTGGCCATGGCGTGCAAGCCATTCAAGATCCCAAAGTAATCCAAGATCTTATTAAATATAAAATTCCGTTAGAGCTTTGCCCAACCAGTAATCTGATGACTCAAGCTATTTCTAAAATCGAGCTCCACCCTCTCAAAAAACTGATGAATGCCGGAGTTTTAGTGACGATTAGCTCCGATGATCCTACTCTTTTTGGAACCACTCTTTCTCAAGAATATGATATTGCTATACATCACCTGGGATTAAGCTTAGATCAAATTCAAAAAACCATTTTAACAAGCTTTCATCATTCTTTTTCGTCAGATGAACAAAAAAAGAGAGCCTGGAAAAAATACTTTAAATATCTTGAAAAATAATTTTTGAGTGTGTTAAGGTGAGGTCAGCTTTATGAGCACTCATCCACACTTAAAAACGTACGGTTTTTCTAAGAATAAAACTATTTTTTGGGGACTCACCACAGCCAACCTCACTGAAGAAGCCCTCAAAAGAGAAGAAGGATTTTTAGCAGACCAGGGTCCCTTGGTGGCCACTACGGGAAAACATACTGGCCGTTCGGCAGAAGACAAATTTATTGTAAAAGATTCCACCACAGAAAAAAAAGTATGGTGGGATCAAAATAAATCTTTCTCTCCTGAACAATTTGAAAAGCTTAAGAAAAAAGTAGTAGCCCATTTAGAAGATAAAGATCTTTTTGTACAAGATTGTTTTGTAGGGGCAGATCCCAAACATCAATATTCTGTTCGCGTTTTAAATGAAGCCGCCTGGCATAATATTTTTGTTCGAAATATGTTTTTTAGACAGACTGCTGGATTTACTCATAAAAATCCGCCCAAGTTTACAATCCTTCACGCCCCTTCTTTTAAAGCAGATCCAAAAACAGATGGCACTCGATCTGAAACATTTATTATTTTAAATTTCACAAGTGGCATTGTTTTAATCGGCGGGACAGGATATGCCGGAGAAATTAAAAAATCTGTTTTTACGCTCTTAAACTTTTGCTACCCCGATGAAGGCATTTTTCCAATGCATAGCTCTATTAATATTGGTAAAGACAATGATACAGCCGTATTTTTTGGGCTTTCTGGAACGGGAAAAACAACGCTTTCTGCAGATCCTACGCGCATTTTGATTGGAGATGATGAACACGGTTGGGGCCCAAATGGTACCTTTAATTTTGAGGGAGGATGCTACGCCAAAGTTATTAATTTATCCCCAAAAACAGAGCCTGAAATTTATGCAACCACTCAACGTTTTGGCACCATTTTAGAAAATGTAGTTTTTGACCCGAACACCCGAATGTTGGATTTAAATAGCAATAAAATTACAGAAAACACCAGAGGCTCTTACCCCATTGATTTTATTCCCAATGCTTCTAAAACTGGGATAGCAGGACATCCTAAACATATTGTAATGCTCACGGCCGATGCCTTTGGAGTATTGCCACCTGTCTCTCAACTCACCACTGAGCAAGCGATGTATCATTTTATTTCTGGATACACAGCAAAAGTGGCGGGAACAGAAATTGGAATTAAAGAGCCCAAAGCTACTTTTAGTACCTGTTTTGGAGCGCCTTTTATGCCCAGACCCTCTTCTGTCTATGCACATCTTTTGGGACAACGGATGAAAACACACAAATCAAAAGCATGGCTCATTAATACCGGCTGGATTGGAGGGCCCTATGGGGTAGGTTCTCGTATTAGCCTTCCTTATACGAGAAGTATTTTAAAAGCGATTTTTTCAGGACAATTGGATGATGCCGAAACAGAAATAGATCCATTTTTTAATTTAAGAATTCCCAAGCAATGCCCCGATGTACCCAATAATATTCTAAATCCACGTATCGGCTGGAAAGATAAAAACGCCTACGACGCCAAAGCAAAAGAATTGGCTAACCAATTTGTAGAAAACTTTAAAAAATTTAATTTTGAAGAACTCACCAAATACGGCCCTAATTTGAAATAAAAAATCTCCAAGGCTTGTGTTGCCAGGATCCTGCATAATTAATCCCAATGCGTTTGCCTTGTTTAATATCTTTCGAAGATAGACTCACTCCCCGATCTTCAAACCAAAGGCCACTTTGGGGAGTGGCACTTTTTCCATTCAACCCTTTATTAATCTGAAAAGAGGTCGTCAGTTTTCCAGGACCGTTGAAATGTTTTTCAACCGTTTTTATCCCTCGGATAAGAATAGCTGCTGGAAAATCTTTTTCTTCTGTGACAATATTGAGCATCCAATACATTCCATAACACAGATACACATACCAAATTCCGCCTGGTTCAAACATCACCGCATTTCGTTTGGTTTTTCCACGAGCCGCATGGCAGGCCTTGTCATCCATCCCCACATAAGCTTCTGCTTCGGTGACAAAACCAGAGATTTCTTTTTTCCCTATTTTTCGAATTAGAAATTTCCCTAATAGTTCTGGACAAATTTCAAGGGTTGGACGTTTAAAAAAATCTAGAGATAAAATCATGAGATTCTTCGCTTTGCTCAGAATGACTACCGATAAGCAGCAATTCCTGTGACAGCTTCGCCAATAACCAACGTATGAATATCATGCGTGCCTTCATAGGTTTTCACGGCTTCCAAATTACACATGTGACGCCCCACAGGATATTCAAATGCCGTTCCATTAGCACCCAACATGTCACGAGCCATCCGTGCAATTTCTAATGCCATCCAGACATTATTTTTTTTGGCCAAAGAAATTTGATAATGTTTCACTTTTCCTTCGTCTTTCAGCTTTCCTAACCGCCAAGCTAAAAGTTGTGCTTTGGTAATTTCTTGAACCATCCAGGCTAATTTTTGCTGAACCAACTGAAAGGAAGCAATGGGTTTTTCAAATTGAATACGATCTTTAGAATATTCTAGAGCTTCATGATAACACGCCAGCGCTGCTCCAATGGCTCCCCATGAAATTCCATAACGAGCTTGATTTAAACACAGGAGGGCTGATTTGAGCCCCTCCGTTTTAGGAAGTAAATTTTTGGCAGGAATTTTACAATCTTCTAATACAAGCTCACTTGTCACCGAAGCCCGCAAAGAAAACTTTCCTTTAATATCAGAGGCTTTTAAACCAGGCGTTCCTTTTTCCACTAAAAACCCTCGAATTCCTTCAGAGGTTTTAGCCCAAATTACACAAATATCAGCCACGGAACCATTGGTAATCCACATTTTTGCCCCATTTAAAATATAGTGATCCCCTGATTTTTTAGCGGCCGTTCTCATTCCTGAGGGGAAAGATCCAAAATCTGGTTCTGTAAGGCCAAAACAACCAATCGCCTTTCCTTGCTGCAAAAGAGGCAACCATTTTTCTTTTTGCTCATCACTACCAAAGGTTAAAATAGGATACATGACCAAAGCTCCCTGAACAGAAACAAAAGATCTTAACCCACTATCTCCCCTTTCCAACTCTTGCATAATAAGTCCATAGGCATTGGATCCAAGATCAGCACACCCATAGCCTTTAAGTTGTGCTCCTAAAAATCCAAGCTCTGCCATTTTTGGAATCAATTGTTTTGGAAAAAGCGCCTTTTCATTATACTCTTCAATAATAGGTAGGACTTCTTTAGTAACAAAATCACGTACTGTTTTTCGGATGAGTTTTTCTTCTTCTGTTAATAAACCATCTACATCATAAAAATCTAAACCGCTAAATTCTTTCATAATGACTTCCTTTCTACTCTAAACTTCATTCATAAATCAAGTATTAGGATTAAAGAATCGAAGGCGGTTTGCATTCGTCACAACCGTTACAGAGCTCATCGCCATTGCCGCTCCCGCGATCATGGGATTTAAGAGCACCCCAAAAAGAGGATACAAAACACCGGCTGCGATAGGAATACTTAAAACATTATAGAAAAAAGCTCCCCATAAATTTTGTCGAATATTATTAACCGTGGACTGGGATAAGGAAATGGTGTGGGCTACCGACAAAAGAGAATTTCCCAAAAGCACCACATCTCCACTTTCAATGGCAACATCGGTTCCACTCCCAATAGCAAATCCCACATGGGCACGAGACAATGCAGGGGCATCATTGATTCCATCTCCTACCATCCCTACTTTTTCTCCTTCAGATTGAAGCTCTGCTATTTTTTGGGCCTTTTGATGAGGAAGCACTTGAGCAAATACCTTATCAATCCCAACTTCTCTGGCAATGGCCAAAGCGGTATTGAGATGATCTCCGGTTAGCATCACAACCTTTAGTCCCAAGGAATGAAATTTTTCAACCGCTTCTCTGGCATCTTCTTTTAACACATCAGATACCGAAAAAATTCCAACCACTTTTTTATCCATGGCTAGATATAAAGGTGTTTTTCCTTCAGCAGCCCATTGATTAGACACTGTCAACGCTTCTAAAAAATCAATGCCTTCATCTTTCATGAACGTTTGATTTCCCAAACAAACACGTCTTCCTTCTATCTCTGCCATAACTCCCTGCCCAGAAATAGCTTTAAAATTTTGGACGGTCAAAAGTGAACCCACATTTTTTTCTTTAGCCAAAGAGCAAATAGCCTCTCCATAAGGATGCTCAGACCCTTGTTCAAGACTGGCGGCTATTTTTAAAATCTCTTTTTCCTCTAGGGAAGACATAGAAAGGATCGACAAAACGGATGGATGCCCTTCTGTTAGTGTCCCCGTTTTATCTAAAACAATGGTCGTTAACTTACCCGCCATTTCTAAAGCATCACCCTTTCGAATCAAACTTCCAAATTGAGCTGCTTTTCCAACTCCAACCATAATTGAAATGGGAGTAGCCAATCCCAACGCACAGGGACACGCAATAATAAGAACCGTCATCATGGTTACAAACGCAAATTGTATTTGAGGTTGGGGCCCAAATTTAAACCACACAAAAAATGTCATCAAAGAAATCCCAATCACTGTAGGGACAAAAATAGAAGCAATTTTATCCACTCGCCGCCCAATACTGGGTTTTGAGCTTTGGGCCTGTCGAACCATGTCAATAATGTGAGAAAGAATAGTATCCTGCCCCACGTTAGTGGCTTTAAATAAAAAACTTCCTGTTTTATTCAGTGTCCCTGAAATCACGCTATCCCCCACCGTTTTTTCAAGTGGCAAAAATTCTCCCGTCAGCATGGATTCATCCAAAGACGAATGCCCTTCAATAATTTTTCCATCCACCGGAATTTTATCTCCCGGACGAATGCGAATAATATCTCCCACTCGAATATCCGAAATAGGGATATCCGATTCATGAAAATTTCGAATGATTCTGGCTGTTTTTGGCTGAAGCCCTATAAGCCTTCGAATGGCTTCAGATGTTTTTCCTCTGGCCTTCATTTCAAGAGCAGAACCTAAATTAATAAATGCCAAAATCATGGCTGCCGCTTCAAAATACGTATGCTGAGCCAAAATGGGCACAAGTGTTGGGCGAAGAGATAAAACCATGGAATACACCCAGGCAGATCCTGTTCCCAAAGCAATAAGGGTATCCATCGTAGCACTTTTATATTTTAGGGAAGACCAAAACCCTTTAAAAAAATGATCTCCAGAATAAATCAATACACCCAATGATAAAATCCCCATTATAATCCAAAATATTTGCCCCCGTGGCTCATCCAAATATGGAAGTACATGAAAAAAATCTGCCCCCATCAAGGGAATACCCAAAGCTCCCGCCAAGGCACTTTTTCTTAAAAGTTTTTTATAATACAGAAATTCTATGCCTTCTTTGTCTGATTCACCTTCATTATCCACTACCTCTTTGGCCTGATATCCTAAGCTACTCACTGCTTTTATTAAAAGATCTGAAGAAGTAGCTCCTTGAACCAAGGCCGTTCGTTCTACTAAATTTACAGAAGCTTGGACAACACCGGGCACTTGAGAAAGCACTTTTTCCACTTTGGCCACACAACTGGCACACGTCATCCCACTGATAGAAAAACGTTTTACTTGATCCTGATTCCCCATAAACGGTATGATTATACTTAAAATAAGAAAACAATGAATACTTTTTTATTACTTCTCATTTCTAGCATCATTATTCTTTTTAAACTGGGAGCACTGGGTATCCTTGAAACTTCTGAAGCACGATATGCTGAAATTGCCTATGAAATGGCTATGAGCGGCGATTGGCTTACCCCTCGCATCTGGCACATCACAGATTTTCAAAAACCTCCTTTTATGTACTGGACCACCGCTCTTTCTTATAAAGTTTTTGGGGCTTCGGAATTTGCTGCACGACTTCCCGCAGCTCTCTCAGCTATTTTAGCCATTTTGGTTTGCTACCATCTAGGAAAAACTCTTTTTAATAAAAGAGTAGGATTTTATGCAGCTTTATTGCTACTGGCCTCTCCTTTATACTTAGGAGCTTCTAAAATTTTAAATTTAGATATTTTTGTCTTACTCTTCACAGCACTCATGTTTCTTATGTTTTTAAAAGACCGTTTTTTCTTATTTTATGTTTTTATGGGCCTTTCAATCCTTGTGAAAGGCCCCATGACGCTTTTCTATGTTATCCCCACACTCCTTATTTTTTTAGCTATGAATCGCGAGTTATCAAAACTAAAAAATATGCAGCTTCTTCGAGGAGCATTTATTTTCCTCCTCATTAGCCTTCCTTGGTTTGTCTGGGAAAGTATTCAATTTAAAGATAAAGAGCTTTGGAAATTTTTTGTCTATGGGCAACTGGGAAGCCGCTTCCTTCCTTTTATCAAAGCTTTTGAGTCTTATAAAAGCATTATCCCCCTTCCGACAAAACCTTTTTATTATTATGGCTTGATTTTTATCCCAGCTTTTTTACCGTCTATCCTTGGAATCATCGCTGGCAGATCCTTTCCACAAAAAAGAGAATTCCTATTTCTTCTTTCTTGGATTCTAGCCCCTCTTATTTTATTTAGCCTCATGCCAGTAAAACAACCCCTCTATATCGTTACCCTCGCAATACCTCTAGCATTACTGTCTGCTTATAGTTTAAGTAACTTGATAGAACGCATTCCTACTTCAAAACGCATGATTCGCTTTGCATTCTTGGGTTTCTTTACCCTCGTTTTTATAGGACACTTTTTTATCCATCGCTACGAACACCACACTAAAAGTGTCAAAGCATTTCTCCCTGTTCTCTATGCTCATCCTGACACTCAAATTATTTTATATAGAATCATCTTAAGAGCCATCCCCTTTTATACGAATAAACGTCCCATTTTCATTCACACACAAGATCCGGTGGGATCACGACATTTTGACCTTACCTTTGATGATCCTAAAAATTATTCACCTTATTTTTTACTCGACTATCACAATATGGACTCACTCATGGAGCTTTTAAAGACTGCTACAAAAACCTTTATTTTTTCAGGGTATGAATGGAAAGAAGTTTTAAATGCGGCCACAGAAAAAAAGATTCCTCTTTTTATCTGTCACCAAACTCCTAAATACACACTGATGGGTAATTTTAATTGTTTAGAAAAATAATCCTTATTTTGTAATACGCATTCCATAAAAAGATCGGACCACAAAAAATAAGCCAACCACAAGAAGAACCGAACCAATCCAAAATGCCACTTGAGCAGAAGATACAGCAATTTCAACTGCCAATAATCCAAATAATGTCGTAAATTTAATAATAGGATTTAATGCAACACTTGAAGTATCCTTAAAGGGATCCCCCACCGTATCACAAATAACAGTAGCCGCATGAAGGGGAGTCCCCTTTTCTTTAAGATCCACTTCTACTACTTTTTTAGCATTGTCCCAAGCCCCACCCGCATTGGCCATAAAGATCGCCTGAAATAACCCAAAAACCGCAATTGAAATCAAATAAGAAGCAAAAAACGTAGGATCAAAACAAGCAAAAGCCAGCGTAAAGCAAAAAATAACTCCAAAAATATTAATCATCCCGGCTTGGGCATATTGCGTACAAATACGAACCACATCTTTTGATTTTTCAACATCTGCTTTCGTTGTACCCTCTAGACGAATATGTTTTTTAATATATTCAACAGCGCGATATGCCCCCGTAGTAACTGCTTGCATCGATGCTCCACTAAACCAATAAATCACAGCACCTCCGGTAATAAAGCCTAAAAGTACTTTTGGATTTAAAAGATCTAATTTTAAATTTAAGAGCAAAATAATGGAAAAAATCATCGTTGTTGCCCCAATAACCGCTGTTCCAATAAGCACTGGCTTTGCTGTTGCTTTAAACGTATTTCCTGCAGAGTCATTTTCTTCCAGAAAATGTTTTCCTTTTGAAAAGTCGGGCTTAAATTGAAACTCTCTTTCAATATCAGATTTAATATTGGGAAGATGTTCAATTTGAGAAAGTTCAAATACCGATTGAGCATTATCCGTCACGGGACCGTAACTATCCACGGCAATTGTCACAGGGCCCATCCCTAAAAATCCAAAAGCCACCAACCCAAAAGCAAAAACGGTGGGATATACCATGTAAGAATCAAGCCCTGAAACGGAGGTCAGATAGGCAATAAGCATCAAAAATACCATGACCATTCCCTTCCAAAATGCACTAAAGTTCCCCGCCACAATCCCAGAAAGAATTGCTAAAGAGGCTCCCCCCTCACGTGCTGCTGTCACAATTTCACTCACATGTTTGGATTTAGCCGAAGTAAAAATCTTGGTAAATTCTGGGATCAACGCAGCTGCTGCCGTTCCACAGCTAATAATAGTTGCCAGTTGCCACCATAAATTCGTTCCTAAATCTTTAAGGAGTAAAAAACTGACCCCATACGTCACAGCCATAGATACCAAAGAGGTAATCCATACCAAAGAAGTCAGAGGTGCTTCAAAATTAAATTGATCTTTATTTCCGTACAACGCATGAGAAATTTTATTATTAATCCAATAAGAACCGACAGAAGTCACAATCATTAAAACCCGCATGGTAAAAATCCAAATAATAAACTGGGCTTGAAATGTCAGCCCAACTGCCAGCACAATAAAACTAATAAGGGCTACCCCTGTAACTCCATAGGTTTCAAATCCATCCGCCGTAGGGCCCACAGAATCCCCTGCATTATCCCCCACACAGTCTGCAATCACGCCAGGATTTCTGGCATCGTCTTCTTTAATGTTAAAGACAATTTTCATAAGGTCTGAACCAATATCGGCAATCTTTGTAAAAATTCCGCCACAAATCCGAAGCGCGGAAGCTCCTAGAGATTCTCCAATAGCAAAGCCAATAAAACACGCCCCTGCACTTTCTTTCGGAATAAAAAGAAGAATAAAAAGCATCATCACAAGTTCTACGCAAATAAGAAGCACCCCAATGGACATGCCCGATCGAAGTGGAATTTCCATGACTGGATAAGGCTTCCCCTGTAAAGAAGCAAAAGCAGTTCGGCTATTGGCATAGGTATTAAGTCTCATTCCAAACCAAGCAACACTAAAAGATCCCAAAATCCCAATTACAGACCAACCTAGGATAACCAGAACTTGAGAAAGCTCCATCTGACGAAGCACATAAAAATAATAAAAAATACAAGAACCAATAAATATTTCTAAAACAGCTAAAAGTTTCCCTTGTTGAACCAAATAGGTTTTACACGTTTCATAGATTAAGGAAGAAACATCGAGCATCGATTGATGGGCAGGTAATCGTTTCGTCCTCATAAACTCAAACCACCCAAACACCATCCCCAAGAGTGCCACCACAATTCCCCACAAAAGAAGCGTAGTCCCAGCTATTTGAGCTCCAAAAATCGTAAAATAAGTTGCTGAAAATTCTGGAATTTTTAATTCTGCTTCGCTAGCAAAAACAGGGGCAGATACGCACATACTCATCACTACCAAACGTATTAGTCTTTTCATAGCTTCCTCCTTAGTCCAAATCTTAAGAAAAATAGCTTTTAGCCTAAACCTTGTCAATGGTTTTAAGATTATGCTATATACAGACGCCATGATTTTTAAAAAAATTTTTATTGGATTTTTCATCCTCATCGCTTTTGCTGGCCTAGTTATTTTTTCTCCCGTGGATTTTTGGCAAGTTTCAAAACTTAAAAATCATTACCCATTTTTAAAACCACAAAAACTAGGGACCTCTCCCGAAATCATCCTTACCCGGGAAAGACCAGGATCGTGGATTCCTCTTTCTCAAATTTCAAAAGTCGCTCTGGCCGCTATTATTGTGAGTGAGGATTCTTCTTTTTATCAACATAAAGGATACGACCCAGAACAAATTAAAAAAGCCATCGAAATTAATTTAAAAAAGGGGCGATATGTCAGAGGTGCCAGCACCATTACTCAGCAAGTAGCAAAAAATATCTTTCTCACTAAGAAAAAGAGTTTACTTCGAAAAACCAAAGAATTATTGCTGGCCATTTGGCTTGAAAAAAATCTTAAAAAAAATAAAATTTTAGAAATTTACGTCAATATTGCTGAATGGGGAGATGGCATTTATGGTATTGGAGAAGCTTCCCAATATTACTTTAATAAGTATCCGTTTGAACTCACGGCTGAAGATGGTGCTTTTTTAGCCATGCTCCTTCCCAGCCCCAAACGCTATAGCCGAACTTTTTTACAAAAGGGCATCACTCCCTTTGCTCAAGAACGTATTGATGATATCTTAGCCAAGCTCTCCCAAACGTATGAAATAAATTAAACTATCGCCACTAAAATCATCCGGATGGCTAGAAGCGTAATTACTGACCGAAAGAGCCACATAAAAAGCCCTTCAGAAGCTTTCTTTAAAATGAGTTTCCCACATAAAGATCCTATGAAAGAAGCTAGGAGCATCCCCCCAATTAACAAAAGATAAGGTGTCATCACAAATCCTAAAGCCATAAAGGTCACGATTTTTAAAAAATGTTGAAAGGTTTGACAAGCAGCTTTCGTCGCAATCAACGCTTCTTTTCTTAAGCCCTCTCTTAAATAAAAGGGAGCCTGAAGTGGCCCTGTGGCTCCGACAAATAATGCCAAAAAACTCATCACCATGCCCACAAAGAAAAACTTAGCTGGAATTTTAGGAGCTGATTCTAGTTTTGGCATCCAGGTTAAAATGAGGATAAAGCATCCTAAAATAATTCGGTACAAATTTTCAGGAAGTGTCACAATAACTTGTGATCCTGCTAAAGCGCCCACGATTGCACCCAGTACAAACAAAACCAGAATATCTCGACGAATATAGGGAAGGCTTAAAATGGCTCGACTGCCATTACTGCCCATTTGGATAACACCGTGAACAGGAATGAGAATAGCCGGAGGAAAAAATTGAGCCATCACAGTTAAAAGCAAGGTCCCTCCCCCCATTCCCAACACACCTGAAAGGGTTGAGGTTAAAAAAGCCGTCGCCATGAGGATTGCTTCATTCATAAACTTAATGAAGTGTATTATATAAATGTTCTTGATGAAATAAAAAAAATAGCCTAATTTTCAAAAAGCGATGAATGCCTATCGAAAAATCACTTACACTGTCATTACTTTTATTTTTTTCTTAACCCCAATTGAAATTGCTTTAAGAATACTGAACCACAAGTACCATTTCACTCAAACTAAAATTATACATACCTCCATTCAAAATACAGACTTTCCTCTTTTTGAGTATGACCCAAATACAGGGTGGAAAAATAAACCTAATGCACAAGGAATATTTAAAATTCCAGACAGAGAATCTTTTGTAAAAATTAATTCCTTTGGTTTTAGAGGGGAAAACCTCTCCCCACAAAAAACGCATAAAAAAAGAATTATGTTTTTTGGAGATTCTTTTACCTGGGGATATGGCGTCAGTAATTCAGAAACTTTCATAGAAAAACTGTCTTCCTTATTTCCAAAAGATTCCTTAGAACTCATCAATTGTGGAGTTCCAGGCTATGGCACAGACCAAGAGTATTTATATTTTAAAAAGATAGGTTCTCTTTGGAAACCAGACATCGTTATTCTTTTATTATTTGATTATGACATTGCCGTTGACAACATTCGAGGTAATCATGAAAATGGTTATTTAAAACCTTATTTTGATTTTGATGATCATGGATCTCTGATTTTAAAAAACCATCCTGTCAAAAAGTTTATCCCTAAAGATGAAAAAAAGGTTACCCCATCCGTACAACTCAAATACACATATTTACCACTCACCTATCAAATCTTAAGCCAACGATTGCGATTTTTAAAATACGATATTTTAAAAACCAATAAAACTTTATGGAATTTTTCTTTAAAATTAAAATCAAAAAAAGATTTACATAAAGGCTTTTTTATCACCCGAGAAATACTAAAATTATTTAAGGCTGAAGCAGATACCCTAGGGGCAACCTTGATCGTGGTAGCAGGACATGAACAAAGCCACCTTCAAAAAAATCCAAGTATTAACTTAATCGCATTAAAAGATTTTTTTCAAAAAAATAATATCCTCTATATTGACCCTTATGAATCTCTTTATCGCGAAAACAAGAAAAACCCTCTTTATTTTCAACATGACTCACATTGGAATGCCCATGGTCATGAAATCATGGCGCACATTCTCTATCAAAAACTTCAGTTATGATTATTTTTTTAGTCAGTATCGAGAGATAATTGTTTTACAAGCTCTCCAACGACGGCCTTGGCATCCCCAAAGAGCATCCATGTTTTATCTGAAAAGTAGAGTTCGTTATCAATGCCAGCAAATCCTGGATTTTTGCTCCGCTTCACAGCAAAAACAGTTTTGGCTTTATCGGCGTCGATAATAGGCATGCCATAAATGGGACTTGTTTTATTATATCTGGCAGCGGGATTGACCACATCATTGGCTCCCAAAACCAATGCTACATCGCATTGTGGCATATCGGGATTAATTTCATCCATTTCTACAAGGTCTGTATAAGGAATTTCTGCCTCAGCTAAAAGCACATTCATATGTCCCGGCATTCTTCCGGCTACCGGATGAATAGCAAATTTTACAGTAATCCCCCGTTTCTTTAGTTGGTCGTAAAGTTCTCTCACTTTATGCTGAGCCTGTGATACCGCCATCCCATAGCCAGGAATAATGACCACAAGACTTGCTTGCTCTAAAATGAGCGCAGCTCCTTCGGAAGTTTCAGATTTATAAACTTTTTGCTCACCATCACTCACGGCTTCGGCTTGCACTTGGCCAAATGCACCAAAGAGCACATTCACGAATGAACGGTTCATGGCTTTACACATAATAATAGAAAGAATTAAACCACTAGAACCATCCAGGGCACCGGCGGTAATCAAAAGTTTATTATTTAATACAAAACCCATCGCCACCGCCGAAAGTCCAGCATACGCATTTAAAATAGAAATAACCGTCGGCATGTCTGCTCCACCAATCGGAATAATCAGAAGCACTCCAAATACCAATGATAGGCCAACGATCCCTAAAAACACGGAAGAGGACCAAGCTTCGGCAGGATTCATAACGATAGCAACACCCAGCACCAACGCCAATAACAGTAGTCCAATATTACCTACATTTTGAAGAGGATAGGTTACAGGTCGTTGTGGAATCCATTTAATTCCCTGGAGTTTTCCAGCCGCCATTAAACTTCCCGTAAACGTAAGATAACCAAGAACAATTTCAACAATAATGGCAGTCATTCGAAACGTGGTCAGATTGTGTTGCTCTCCGTGCAACCATAAAAAATATTCCGCAGTTCCTACAAGTCCGGCTGCAAGTCCACCAAAAGCATGGGAAAGAGCTGTTCGCTGAGGCACCGCTGTCAAAGGAACGCGAGACAGAGGAACCCCCACCACAAATCCCAAGATGATGGCTCCCACAATCCACCCATGATGGATAATGATTTGGGGCTGTGCCCATGTGGCCAATATGGCTATAAGCATCGCCGCCACACCAGAGTAAACACCCCAACGGGCACTTTTGGGATCGTTCATCCAATAGAGCGCAAAAATAAATAGCGCAGCTGAAACAACATAGGCCAGTTGTGTTATCGTATAGATCGTCATTTTTTTACGTTCTCACCTTTAATAATCCCAGGCTTTACTTTAAACATTTTAAGCATTCTGTCTGTAATGAGAAAGCCGCTCACGATATTGGTCATAGAAGAAAAAAGTGCAATGGCTCCCAAAATGCGTATGGGTAGCGGATGATCTGAACCCACAACGATAATAGAACCAATAACCGCAATTGCCGAAATAGCATTCGTAATGGACATAAGCGGTGTGTGTAAAAGCCTAGAAACACGACCAATCACACCAATACCTATAAAGGTGGACAGCATAAAAACAAAGATCATAGATATGTAATCCATTTGTTCCATAGTTATGCCCCCCCTGATTTGGCTAACGCTTCTTTAACCCGAGAGTTTACAACCTCACCTTGATGCGTAATGAGAGAACCCTTTTGTATGTCATCTGATAAATCCAGCTGAAAAGCTTTGTCTTTTGTAAAAGCTAGAACAAACGAAGTTAAATTTCGAGAGAACAAAAGACTTGCATGTGTAGACATCGTAGAGGGCAAATTCAGAGGGGCTATAATTTTAACTCCATTTTTTGTAACAATGGTTTCACCTGGTTTAGAAAGTTCACAATTTCCCCCGCCCTCTGCTCCTAAATCTACAATAATGGAACCAGAACGCATGCTACTCACAATTTCAACTGTAATGAGTTTAGGGGCAAAAACACCCCCAATCAAAGCTGTGGTAATGACAATATCTACCGCTGCACATTGCTGAGCTAAAAGTTCACGCTGCTTCAGTTTGTCTTCTTGAGATAATTCTTTAGCATATCCTCCACCCGCAGAAGCACTCTCTTTAAGTTCAATTCCCACATATTTGGCTCCCAAGCTTTCGATCTGTTCTTTCACTTCTGGTCGCACATCGGTGGCAGTAACATTTGCTCCCAAACGCCTTGCTGTTGCAATGGCTTGAAGACCCGCCACCGCAGCCCCAATAACAAACACTTTTGCAGGGAAAACCGTTCCAGCAGCCGTCATAAACATGGGAAAATATTTAGGCAGCTCATTGGCCGCCATTAAAACACCTTTATAACCAGAAATATTGGCCATGGATGAAAGAGTGTCCATGGATTGCGCTCTGGTCGTTCGAGGGATAGTGTCTGTAGAAAAAGCAGAAATTTTATGTGTGGCGAGCTCACGCACGATATTCAAATAACGAAGCGGCATGAGCGAGGCCAAGAGCACGGTTTCTTGTTTTAAAAATTCGATCTCATTTCGACTAGCAGTTATTTCAGGAGCATTTACTTTAAACACAAGATCCGAAGATCGAGTGATGGCCCTGGGATCTTGCTCTACGGTACACCCCACTTTAAGATAGTCATCATCTAAATAAAAAGCTGCTTCTCCAGCACTTTTTTCTATAGAAATCCCATATCCCGCCTGGATTAATTTTTTGCACGACTCCGGAACCAGCGCTACACGACGTTCCCCAATACGGGTTTCTTTTAATACTCCAATTTTCATAAGATATTTGGATATAATGCAAAAAAAAGAAGCCCACTACAAGAAAATAATCAAAAATTGACCTGAGTTATATTTTAGCTAAGAAAAAAGCTTGAGATAGATATTATGTACATCTTGATTAAAGCAAACAATCACTACTTTCTGAGGATAAGGATGATATCCACCTTCTAAAAATTTTTTTACTTCTGAAAGCGCAATCTGAGAAGCCCTCTCTATGGGAAAATGATACGCTCCCGTACTAATGGAAGGGAAAGCAATGGTTTTTAAGGAATATTTTTCTGCCACCGTTAAACAGCTTTGATAACACTTGGCCAAAAGTTCATCCTCATGAGCGTTACCCCCCTGCCACACCGGTCCTACAGTATGAATCACCCATGGAGCAAACAAATGATAGCCTTTTGTGATTTTTGCTTCTCCCGTTTTACATCCCTGAAGCGTTCGGCATTCTTCTAAAAGCTCTGGCCCAGCGGCTCTGTGAATGGCGCCATCGACTCCGCCCCCACCCAAAAGAGTAGAATTAGCAGCGTTTACAATTGCATCCACTCTTTGCTCAGTAATATCGCCCACTACAATTTCAATATGACTTTTCAAAACTGTATTATTTTAATTTAAGCGCTGGTAAAAGAGAAGAAAAATCAAAACTAGATTTAACTTCGGAAAAATAGGAATCCCCCATCAGATAATGAGTTAAGGTCACAGGCATGCTGCCCCCTCTGGCAATATCAATTTTCCCAGGAGTAACGTTTTGTCCAAAATATACTTGTAGAGAATTTTTTTCTTGAAATAATTCCCCTGCATGGCGACCTGGAACACCCGTATTAAATCCCTTCCCTCTGGCCGGAAAAATATTAATGGTCCCTGCAAGCTGTGTATCATAAATATGTGAGATCTCATGAATGGCATCTAGCCGCTCAATGTTTGCAGATGCCAAAAGCCACTCGGCATCAGAATGCCAACTCCCCTCTTTTATCCAGCTGGCCATTTCTTTACTTTGCTCTGAAAGTTTTAAGGGATCTCCTTCTACTTTTCCTGTCAGCGAATCTTCCAGCACTTCATATCGATACAAATCCCCTGCGCGAATAACGCGTGCTTCCCCCTGAGGAGCAATAATTCTAACCACTTGATGAACGCCAGGACCAAATTGCGACACCTCTTCTCGAACCAAACAATAATCTAACGAATCTTTAAGCTGTGTTTTAATTTGAGCAATCCAATCCACATGTTCACCTGACAATAACTCATAATTTCTAAGTACTTCATAGGTTGGGTGAACTGCCCAACGATCAGGGTTTACTAAATTTCCTTCTTTGTCGTAAGCATCTCGATAAAATAAATCCATGACAAATGAACCCCCTGCCGTACTTCCAAAAACAACATCATATCCGACGATAGAAGATTTCACGAGATCAATCTTGGGAGGGCCTCCTTCATCTGAGGAGATTTTTTTCCAACGAGAAGTCAGAGGTTTAATCACCCTATCTTCCACATTTATATTGCCTTCTGGAAGATTCACATTCACTTGACCATGATCGGAAATAATCCCAAACAGTGTTTTTGAATACACTCCACTTTCCTTATATAAAGAAATAATTTGAGATACATCTTGATCAAATTTGGGTAAATATGTTTCTAAAACCTCTTTAGAATGGGTTCCAAATTCATGGGTTTTATGATCCACCCAAGGATTATACCAAAGCAAAAAATCAGGAATCCCCTCGTCTTCTGTACTTAAAATTTCTCTGGCAATGTCCTCATAATGACGTTCTGTCCACAAAAGTTTATTGGCCCACCGTTCTGCATTTCTTTCCAAATAATGAGCTAATTTTTTCCTTTTATGATTGAGCTCTATTTCCACTTGAGCTCGATGCTTTAAATGTGCAAGCCCAATGGCTTCTGACAAACCTGGTTTAATTTGCATCATGACTTCGCCCAAAAGATAACTAAAACGATCGTCGGCCGCAGTATCAAACTGAGCCATAAAAGAAACTGTGTGATAGGGTTCTAACTGTTCAAAAAGTGTTTTAGCACCTGCTTCTTTAACCAGTTCTCTTAAACGAATGCCATCTCGCCCCCAGAAATACATCCACTCTTGTTTTTTGCGATCTACATACGTAAAATTGGGAATGCCGGTTGAATTTTTTACTCCTTTTTTAAATTCTGGATCAGAAACCATTACCCCCGTTTCTAAAATAGCAATGTTACGGGTTGAAATGGTAGGGGTACTGGAAACAGATTTTTGAACCCACACGCTTTCGTTAGAAATTGCTTTTAATGTTGGATACAGCATGCTCTGAGAAAGAAGTTCAGATAAATACTGTCCACCAACACCATCCACCATCATCATCACTGCTCTTTTTTTAGAAATAGAAGCTTTAAAATAGTGAATCGTTTTTTCTAAACCCGCAGTTTCTAACCATTGTAGTTTTGCTTTTCTTAAAACTTCACGATGTTGAAAATCGTAAAAATAATCCTGGCCAATGGATTGAACCAAAGTGCCAATAAAATGATACAGCTCCATGGCCTTTTGTGGATCTTCTAAAATTTTACCTAAACGAGATTTTACAAAATCAGGCAAACTCGGATTTTGAGCTAATTTTTGAATTTGTTCATGAATGGCAGTGGAAGCAACGTCTTTCCCATTTTGATATAAAAAAAGTTTTCCAAATACAATCAGAACTGTTTTTAAATATTCCTTCTTTTGAGGATCTTGCAAAAAAGAGCCCGAGGCACTGTCTATTTTCCCTTCTTCTGCTGTTTTTAAAAGTTTTTGAAGAACCCCTACTTTTTCAAGCATATACATCATAAAAGGAAAATAGGTCTCATCAAATTCTTCACTTTTAATAAGATGTTTATATTTTTGATGGAGTTCTTTATCCCCTAAATCTAATTCATCTAAAAAACTTAAAAGCTTTTCTTCAACAATGTATCCTTTTAGTGTTTCATAAGCAGGTTTAATGGCACCAGATCGAACTCCGTCATAAATTTCCACAAAAATATCTGCAAGCCCCGCCTGAGCTTTGATGGGCTGAATAACAAAAGTCAAACCGATGCACCACAGAGTAATTTTTCTAATCATTTTCATGGGTTATCCTCATTTCTTCATTTCTATAATAGATAAAAAAGATAAAAATAATAATTAAAGGGGACCTATATATACGTCAAAAGGGAGGGAAAATCAAGGGTCCGTGGTGACTTACAGCGCGAACCACTCTCCAAACGACCAAAGTGTAGTTGATATTGTTAAGTTTTTAAAGAAAAATCCTACCCCGCCGGATGAGGTGTTTTTTAAAGAACTCCTAGACAGTGGCCTATCCATTCGAGCTATTGCTATGAAAATCGGTCGTTCCAAGACCTATGTGGTTAAACATTTAAAGCTTCTGGGTATGTATCAAAAGGGGCGTCGGAGCATTAAACAAGTCCCCTATGGCATGTGCCTCAAAGCAGGAAAATTAATAGAACATCCCCAGCAGCAAAAGATCATTCAACTGATAATAAATCTCGAAAACAGTGGCTTTAATAATGAAAAAATTGCCCTAGCATTGAATGCTCAAGGTCTTCGTTCTAAAAATGGGGTCAAGTGGCAACGATGGACAGTAAAAAATATTTTAGATCGAGAAAACTCAAAATCGCACACTTCAAACATTATTAATAAGAAAATTACTTAATATCGCATGCCTTCCACCGCGTAGTTTAGATTGTAGCCCACACGACAGTTTCCGTCACTCCCTCCATGAAGATAGGGATGCATTTTTTGATGGAGTCGATGTCATCTTTAGACCAAGCGTTATTGAGAAAAAGATTGTCATCAAGAATTAATACTTTTCAAATATGAGAAAGTATTATATAAAGATTTTCCCTCTATAGAAATATGACTTTGCGATTATTTTTATTTCTTTTTTTTATAATTTTAAGTTGTCCTTCCATTGCTCAAACATCAGATGGGAAAAAACTTTCTAAAAGATGGGAGGTTGTTAAAAATACCATCGACTTGGGGCATGATATTTTAAGCCGTTCCTCTCAGAATGCGCGATCAGATGATTATAAAAATATTTATGACATTCTTCATAAATATTTTTCTTATAATAAAGATAAGGTCTATGAAACCAATGTTCATTTTCCCAACATAGAGACGGATCCCTATTGGGATATATATTGTTGGATTACTAAAGCTGTAGCCTATGCAGATATATTTACCGGCAGCTCTATATATCTTTGTGAGCCTTTTTTTGAATATGTTGAGAAATATGGTTATTTATATGGGGCCCAAACATTGATTCATGAAGCTTCGCATTTATTTTATGAGGAAATAGGAGGTCTTCGATCGTGGTCAACTGAATATTTTGCAGAGGTTATGGAAGTTGCGGCGATGAATGATGCAGAAGAATTAGCTTATAAGTCTAAATATATGACTACCTTTGGTATTAAAGGAAAGTTTCATTGGTAATAAATCGTTCCCAATAGATTTTTTAAAGCGTCGATATCAACTTAGATCAAAGGCCCCCTCATTTTTAACGTTATTGTATTTTTAGTGACAATGCTTATTTAGTTTTGGAAATTAAAGTCTGTTGGAAGCTGACGCAACTTAACTCCCAAAATGTGAATTCTGAAAGAGTCCAGCTCCAGGATAACAAACAGCGCGTCGGTAAATTGAAAAAGTGGTCTCCCCATTCATGATGGGCTAAAAGCTCTATTAAGAGCTTAATAATGAGCTCTCAAACACAAAAAAGGAGACCATAATGGATAATTACGATCACTATGTAGCAATAGATTGGGCCCAAAGCAATATGGCAATTGCAAGAATGACAAGGGAAGCAGAGAAAATTTCAGTGATTGATGTTCCGTCTGATATTAAGGAATTTCAATTGTATTTAGAAAGGCTCAGAGGAAAAAAGATTTTAACATTTGAAGAAACGACCACATCGCAATGGCTCTATACGGAATTAAAATCGTATGTGGATGAGGTCGTGGTGTGTGATCCTTATAGAAATAGACTTTTAAGTGAGGGACCCAAGACAGATAAGATTGATGCTGAAAAACTGGTACAGCTTCTTCGGGCAAATTTATTAAAGCCTGTGTTCCATTCGGGAGATGAGTTTATTTATCTAAGGAAACTGGTGAGTGGCTATGAGGACATCGTGCAATTTGGGGTAAGATTTAAAAATCAAAGGTCTTCATTATTTAGAGCCAATGGGTTGGACAAAAAAGAGAAAGATCTTAAAGAGCCTTCTGAGCAATTTGTTTTAGAAGGGATAGATCAAGGGATTGAGGCTTATGAGAAGCAGAAGAGTAGATATGAAAGAGAGTTCAATAGAATTGTCAGTAAAAATTCTATTGTAAGAAATTTAACAAGTTTACCTGGCATAGGAAAAATAGGGGCCGTTAAGGTGGCAGCCATTGTTGTAGATCCCAAGAGGTTTAAAGATCGAGGGCAGTTTTTAAGCTACTGTGGACTGATTTGTTTAGAGAAGATCAGTGGTGGGAAAAGTTATGGGCAAAGAAAACCTCGATATCAAGGGATGCTCAAGGGGGTTTTTAAAACGGCTGCTTTGGGAGCGATTCAAGGAGAAGGTAAAAATAATTCTATGAGGCAATTTTATGATTATTTAATGAGAGAGAAAAATTATGCTGAGCATAATGCAAGGCATGCAGTTGCTAGAAGAATTGCAGTATTGACTTTGGGTGTTTTAAAGAGTGGGAAAAAATATCATCCTAGAGGGAGATTACAATGTAACAAAACTTTGTGACAGACCTTCAAGACTAAAAAATTCTAACCTCAATATTGAGAAGGGATAATGGTCTTGCAGGTGAGGAGAAAGAGCTCAATCAGCATGATAACACAATAATACTTGTTGTTGATAGTTCATTTCAGTCGGTTAGCCTCTCCTCTATATGCCTGAGATTTATTTTAGCCCATGGAGAAATATCCATGAGAGCTCAGATAGACGCATAGGGAATACTGTCAATAAAGAAAAGACTGTTAAGACGGAAAAATGAAGAGACAATGAATTTTATGTCAATATATTTGGGAGACCGTACGGCAAAAAATACAAAATTTTGCTCAATGCAGAGGTTTTTTCTTGACTTACTTTTTCATAGACATGCTGAGGACGAAGTCCGAAGCATCTCGTCGATAACAGAGTAACATCATTAATTTTCAAAAAATTGAGGGAGTTGAAAGAGATGGCTTTTCTATTAAGGTGGAAATCTAATCTTGGTTATAATTTGATTGATAATCAAAAAAAAATCTGAAAGTATGAAAGTGAGTTATTCAGATTTTAGTTATAAATAAAGCATAAGGTGGTTTTGAATGTTGTTTCGACTTTTATTTATCATATCTTTAATGCTATCTTCTTTTTTTAATTTTGTATTAGCAACTGACCTAGACATTTCCAATGGGAGACTTGGAAGTATCAAAGTTGGGGAATCCATCTCTAGTATCTATAAAGTATTTAATAAAGATATGACGAGAAAGACTGATTTATTATTAGAGGGGGATCCTTCTCCAGCAATTGAAGTGTTTCTGTCTAAAAAAGAGAAGAATGAAAGATCCCCAGCTCTCGTTTTTGAGGAGCATCCTGAAGGCAAGATTTGGAGAATAAATGTTCTAACCAATAAATTTAAAACTAAAGATGGGCTAGGCGTCGGGAGTCGTTTAGGGGACCTAAAAAAATTCTACAAGGGGAAAATTGTAACAGGAGAGGGGAATATTGTTTTTGTCTCCTCCTCCACTGCTCAATCCTTTCTGTTAGATTATGATGAGTTAAAATATTTGAAATCAAAGAAGGTTCCAAATTCAGTGAAAGTAAAGTCAATTTTAATTCTTGGGAAATAAGGTGGTTAATTTGGTAGTTATTGAGTTCAAATAGGCAGTCATTCTTTTACCTTGGCAAATGCGCTGAGACCCTTCGCCTACGGCTCAGGGTGACGTGCATAAAACATCCTGTAACGGCAGAAAATTTTTTCGAGATTTTTTCTTCCTAAGACGAATGATAATTTGGGATACAGACTTTTCTGTAAAAAAGTTTTTCAGCGTCGATTTGAACTTTTCCTCAAAAAAGCTCTGATTCCACGAAATTTTTAGACTAAAATTCTATGTAAAACATCTTAAACTACGCGACCCGATCATTTATTTTTTTTACCATCTGATTGACACAGACTATGACTTAAAATGGTTCGCGCTGTAAGCCATACTCAAGATGGTGACGGGACATGAACCACTTTTTGGATACCCATAATTAAAAAATTCATAATAAATTTAACTGGTTACCAACAAATGAATTTTGGTTCGCGAGAATTACTTTCATTTTTTAGTTGATTTTTATTTAATCCGGCGCGACGGTCACGCTTGTATGTTCTTGAAATTGAACAGAAATTCTTGTGCCCCCTGGACACTAAAAAAATCTGGGTGGGTGACGGGATTTGAACCCGCGACCCTCGGGACCACAACCCGATGCTCTAACCAGCTGAGCTACACCCACCGCATATC